>ENA-OPCM01000084-OPCM01000084.1-human-gut-metagenome-genome-assembly--contig:-NODE-84-length-67373-cov-8.235702_pt1 | contig 67373 bp, 56 predicted proteins | sample MGYA00241252_ERZ501484 | MGnify/ENA primary metagenome ERZ501484 (study PRJEB25962, sample SAMEA2042583) | human gut metagenome | biome: human gut; feature: human-associated habitat; material: faeces...
ATATCAATGACAGCCCCGCCGGGATAGCCGAAGAAAAGGTCAACGCCTTCACGCTTCAGACTTTCCAAAAGGATCCTGGCCCCGGTGCACAACATTAGTTGCCTTCCTGTTCGTTATAGCCGTCGAGGATGGCGTGCAGACGCGTCTTCCCCTCAAGCTTCTGTTTCTTCAGCTGTTTTAACGTCTGTTCTTCCGTAGGCGTGCGATAGGCCTTGGCTTCGAGCTTTTCTACCTGCTTTTCATAAAGAATATGGTCTTCCCAGAGTTCTTTCAGTTCAGGATTGACGGCGGCGTACTTTTCCAGAAGAAGAAGCTCACGCTGTTCCATAAGACTTTCTCCAATACATAGAGGTTTGAAAACGACTGCGAATTAGTTGTATAATAAAAGGAATTTTCAATTATGGCAGAAAAAAGAGATTATTATGAGGTATTAGGCGTATCTAAGACCGCTACAGATGCAGAGATTAAAAAAGCCTTCAGACAGCAGGCAAAGAAATATCATCCTGACATTCATCCGGGTGATAAAGAGTGTGAGGAGAAGTTTAAGGAGGCTCAGGAGGCCTATGCCGTATTGTCTGATCCTGATAAGAGACGCCAGTATGATCAGTTTGGTCATGCAGCATTTGATGGCACAGGCGGCGGAGCCGGTGGCTTTGATTTCTCAGGCATGGATATGGGGGATATTTTTGGTGACATTTTCGGAGATTTCTTCGGAGGTGGAAGAAGCAGTGGCAGAAGAAATGGTCCTGCACAGGGTGCAAATGTCCGTCTCAGTGTAAGAATTTCTTTTGAGGAAGCTATATTTGGCTGCACAAAGGAGCTTGAGTTCAACTATAAGGAGACATGCTCTACCTGTGGAGGCAACGGAGCTAAGCCGGGCACATCTCCTGAGACATGTACCCAGTGTAATGGTACAGGTAAGGTTGTCAGACAGAGTCAGTCTCTGTTTGGAGTAGTGCAGAATGTCACAACATGTCCATCCTGCGGTGGTTCGGGCAAGGTAGTAAAGGATAAGTGTCCTACATGTCACGGTACAGGCTACAATACCAAGAAGGTCAGAAAGACTGTTGAGATTCCAGCCGGTATAGATAATGGACAGTGTGTCAGAATACGTGAATACGGCGAGCCGGGCATAAATGGCGGACCGCGTGGAGATCTTCTTGTTGAAGTTATTGTTTCAGGCAGCAGGGATTTTGAGCGTCAGGATGTTAATATCTTTTCAAAGGCATCCATCTCGTATGCTATTGCAGCCTTAGGCGGAGATATAAGAATCAAGACTGTTGATGGAGATATTATATACACAGTTGCACCGGGTACACAGACAGGTACACGTATCCGCTTAAAGGGCAAGGGTGTTCCTTCAACAAGAAATAAAGCAATAAGAGGTGACCATTATGTCACACTTGTTGTCAATACGCCTACAGGTCTGTCTAAGGAAGCTAAGGAGGCTCTTAAGAAGTTTGATGAGCTTTCAGGTGGCTCTCTGACCAAGGAGGGCGGAGCTTCTACTGATTCTAAAAAGAAAAAAGGATTTATGGATAAGCTCAAGGAGTCTTTGGACGATCTGTAAATAGATGATCTGTAATAGATGTCCTATAATATATGTCTCGCCATGTGTGGCGGGGCATTTTTTAGGCTAATTTTACGTATAAAAAAATGGGGCTTTTATACAGCACATTTTTATGGTATTATATGAGATAAGTTGTGGAGGCAGTCGTATGACTGCCTTGTAAAATGTACGGAAATGTTTTGAAATAAAACTGTATTTATACTATATATCTATTTTATTAAGAGAGGATTTTTATATGAAGTGGAAGAAATACACGATTGAGACAACAACCGCGGCTGAGGATTTCATGAGCAGCATGCTTATGGAGCTTGGTATCGAGGGAATCGAGATTGAGGACAATATTCCCCTGACCAAAGAGGATCAGGCGGATATGTTTATTGATTTTCTGCCGGAGCTGCCTCCGGATGAGGGCATAAGCCATGTCAGCTTTTATATTGAGGATGATGGCAGTGACCAGTCAGATATGCTTAGAAAGGTAAAGCTTGGACTTGAGGATTTAAGAGATACTGTTGATGTGGGAAGCGGTGTAATTTCGTCATCTGAGACAGAGGATCTCGACTGGATTAATAACTGGAAGAAGTATTTTTCATCATTTACAATCGGTGATATATTGATTAAGCCTACATGGGAAGATGTAAAGCCTGAGGATGCGGATAAATTTATGATAGAAATTGATCCGGGAATCTCCTTTGGTACAGGAAAGCACGAGACAACACAGCTTTGTATCAAGCAGCTTATCAAGTATATTGAGGGCGCAAAGGAAGCACCTACAGTGCTTGATGTGGGCTGTGGAAGCGGAATCCTTTCAATTGTAGCTTTAAAGCTTGGTGCAAAGGAGGTTGTAGGTACTGACCTTGATGCTGACTGCATGATTTCTACGCGTGACAATATGCAGGTCAATCATCTTGATGAGAAGCTTGGCACGTTTTATGTCGGCAATCTCATAGATGATACAGAGCTTCAAAAGAAGGTTGGTACAGAAAAATATGATATCGTTGTTGCAAATATCCTTGCTGATGTCATCATTCCTATGGCACCTGTTATTCCTGACAGGTTAAAGGAAGGCGGATATTTTATCACATCGGGTATCATAGATTTCAAGGAAAATGAAGTTAAAGAGGCTATCGAAGCAGCGGGGCTTAAGGTGATAGAAATCAATCATCAGGGTGAATGGGTCAATATCACTGCGCAGAAGCTGACTAAATAGTTTGGTGGATTATGTATCAGTTTTTTGTAGAGGAAGAGCAGGTTCATTCTGACAGCATCTCAATCACCGGAGGTGACGTAAATCACATAAAGAATGTACTGCGCATGAAAAACGGGGAAAAAATAAGAGTAAGCTCAAAATCCGGACAGGCATATTTCTGTCACATATCGTCGATTCTGGATGATGAGGTCATCGCAGCTATTGACAATGCAGATGAGACAGGCACAGAGCTTGACAATCACATCGTATTGTATCAGGGGCTGCCAAAGGGCGATAAGATGGAGCTTATTATTCAAAAGGCTGTGGAGCTTGGTGTATCTGAGATAGTACCGGTTGCCATGAAAAACTGTGTGGTAAAGCTGGATGAAAAAAAGGCAGCAAAAAAGCTGCAGAGATGGCAGGCTATCGCTGAGAGCGCAGCAAAGCAGTCAAAGCGCACTGTGATTCCCACTGTGAAGCAGCCGGTTACATACAAGGAAGCTTTGAAAATCGCTTCAGAGCTTGACATCACGCTGGTGCCATATGAGAATGAGCGTGGGATGGATGCGACAAGAGAGATAATGGGGCAGCTTAAGGCTGGTCAGACTATCGGTGTTGTCGTGGGTCCTGAGGGCGGCTTTGCACCGGAGGAGATAGCACTTGTGGATGAGAATGCCACAATGCACAGAATAAGCTTGGGACGCAGGATTTTACGCACGGAGACAGCAGGACTTGCTGCACTTGCCATGCTTGTATACAATTTGGATGTATAGACAGTAGAGATACTTAACAGTTAAGAAGTAGAAGTTAGGAGCAAAAATGGAAGCATATTTGGATAATTCTGCCACAACCAGATGCTCAAAAGCAGCGGCAGATATGGTTTATAAGCTGCTTACAGAGGATTACGGCAATCCTTCATCACTTCATATGAAGGGCGTTGAGGCAGAAAATTATATTAATGATGCTAAGAAAAAGATTGCAAAGACACTCAGGGTGCAGGACAAGGAGATACTATTTACATCCGGCGGCACAGAGTCGAATAATACTGCAATAATAGGTGCTGCAATGGCCAATAAGCGTGCAGGAAGGCATATAATCACATCTTCTGTAGAGCACGCATCGGTTTTGTCTGTGATGCAGTTTCTGGAGGAGCAGGGCTTTGAAATCACATATCTGCCTGTAAACCATGACGGCGTGATAAGTGTTGAAGAGCTGAAAAATGCTGTAAGGGAGGATACAATTCTTGTATCGCTTATGCATGTAAACAATGAGATTGGCGCAGTCATGCCGATTGAGGAGGCGGGAGCAGCTATAAAAGAGAAAAATCCTGCTACACTTTTTCATGTGGATGCCATACAGTCATACGGTAAGCTTGAAATCAGACCAAAGCGCATGAATATAGACATGCTTTCAGTCAGTGGACACAAGATTCACGGACCAAAGGGCAGCGGATTTTTATATATAAAGGACAAGACTAAAATCAAGCCGATTATATACGGAGGCGGCCAACAGAAGGGCATGCGCTCAGGTACGGAAAATGTTCCTGCATATGCAGGTCTTGGAGTGGCAGCAGAGGAAATTTACACGGATTTTGATAAAAAAATAGCACATATGTATGAGCTTAGGGATCATTTTATAGAGTCAGTGCAGCGTATTGACGGAGTATCTGTAAATGGACGCACGGACCATACAAATGCCCCTCATGTGGTAAGCGTGAGCGTAGATGGTGTGAGAGCGGAGGTTATGCTTCATACTCTTGAGGACAGGCAGATATATGTGTCTGCAGGAAGTGCCTGCTCATCAAACAAACCGGCAATCAGTTCAACACTAAAGAGCATAGGGCTTAAGCCGTCACTTTTGGATTCCACGATCAGATTCAGCTTTTGCGTGAATACCACACAGGAGGAAATTGATTACGCTGTATCAGTGATGGCAGAGGTGATACCAATGCTGCGAAGATATACAAGGCGCTAAAAAGTTACGTATACAATGAAATATTAAGTAATTAAAAATAATAAATAAAACCAGAACAGGAGAGTTACATGTACAAGACATTTTTGATCAAGTATGCTGAGATTGCGATAAAGGGCAAAAACAGATACATTTTTGAAGACGCGCTCGTTAAGAATATCAAATATCAGCTTCGCAATGTGGATGGAAGCTTTGAGGTAAGAAAGGAAAGCGGACGTGTGTACGTGGAGACAGACGGAGACTATGATTATGACGAGACAGTTGCCACATTGTCAAGAATTTTTGGTATCGTGGGTATCTGTCCGGTCGAGCTGCATGAGGATGAGGGCTTTGACAAGCTCTGTGAAGCAGTTATCGATCATATCAACCATGTATACAAGGATAAGAGCTTTACCTTCAAGGTAAATGCGAGACGTGCCAGAAAGAACTATCCGATGACCTCCATGGAGATAAATGCCGCAGTTGGTGAAAAGGTGCTGGAGGCATTTCCTGAGACAAGGGTAGATGTTCATAATCCACAGGTTATGATCAATATCGAGATCAGACCTATGATAAATATTTATTCAGAGGAGATTCCGGGACCGGGCGGTATGCCGCTTGGCACAGCAGGAAAGGCAATGCTTCTGCTCTCAGGTGGAATCGACAGCCCGGTTGCAGGATACATGATTGCAAAGCGAGGCGTGGTAATCAATGCCACATATTTCCATGCACCGCCATATACGAGTGAGAGAGCAAAGCAGAAGGTTGTAGACCTGGCAAAGAAGGTTGCCAGATATTCTGGCAGGATAAAGCTGCATGTTGTCAATTTTACCGATATACAGCTTGCCATATATGAGAAATGTCCTCATGATGAGCTGACCATCATCATGCGCAGATACATGATGAAGATAGCAGAGCACTTTGCCGATGAGGATAAATGCTTAGGTCTTATCACAGGTGAGAGCATCGGACAGGTTGCAAGCCAGACAATGCAGTCACTTGCTGCAACAAACGAGGTGTGCCATATGCCTGTATACAGACCTCTCATTGCCATGGACAAGAATGATATCATTGATATATCAAACAAAATTGATACCTATGAGACATCGATTCTTCCGTATGAGGACTGCTGTACTATTTTCGTAGCAAAGCATCCTGTTACAAAGCCGAATATAAACAGGATTAAGAAGTCTGAGGAAAGACTTAACGATGTGATAGATGAGCTTATGAAGACAGCTATAGATACTACAGAAGTGATTATGGTGGATGCTGAGTAATCAGCGCCACCTTAGAGCAAAATAAAAAGGACCTGAGCTTCAGGTCCTAATTAATCAAATCATTGTGTCTGTATTACTTGGCTTCGTCGATGATATATGGCTTTAATACTTCCATAATCTCGTCAAGTCCGGTTTCTGTATGTATAGCGAGCTCTATTGGCTTAGAAAGGTCTAAGCTGAAGATACCCATAATTGATTTAGCATCAATGACATATCTGCCAGATATTAAATCAAAATCGAAATCAAACTGAGTAATAGCGTTAACGAATGATTTTACTTTCCCAATGGAATTTAATGAAATCTGTACTGTTTTCATATTGAAAACCTCCTTAAATAACTACTGTCATATAGATAGTAATAGTTTTTTAAGGAAAAGTCAATTAAATAGGAGTAAAAAAATAAAATGAAAAAAGCAGCCTTACATAATTTAGGATGTAAAGTAAATGCATATGAGACAGAGGCCATGCAGCATCTGCTTGAGGAGGCGGGCTATGAGATAGTTCCATTCACACAAAAAGCTGATGTGTATGTTATAAATACCTGTTCAGTCACCAACATGGCTGACAGAAAATCCAGACAGATGCTTCACAAGGCAAAGAAAAACAATCCGGACTCAATAGTTGTGGCAGCCGGCTGCTATGTGCAGACAAGTGAAAAAGAGGTATTAAACGACTTATCGGTGGATATAGTCATCGGAAATGACAGAAAGCATGACCTTGTAAGGCTGCTTGAGGAATACTCTTTGGACAGTGTAAACGATACCGTGGACGATATAAATGATGGAAAGCATGATTTTGAGGAGCTCTTTATAGACCAGACAAAGGAGCACACGAGAGCCTTCATCAAGGTGCAGGACGGCTGTAATCAGTTTTGCAGCTATTGTATCATTCCGTATGCCAGAGGACGTGTCAGAAGCCGTAGGTTTGAAAATGTAATAGCAGAGGTTGAAAGGCTCGCGGCAAACGGCTTCAAGGAGGTTGTGCTGACAGGTATCCATCTAAGCTCATACGGTGTGGATTTTGAGGAAGCTACAGGCCTTCTTGAACTGATACAGGCGGTGAACGCAGTAAAGGGCATAGAGCGCATCAGGCTTGGGTCACTCGAGCCTAAGATTGTGACAGAGCACTTTGCGAGCGAGCTTTCAAAGCTTGATAAAATCTGTCCTCATTTCCATCTGTCGCTTCAGAGTGGCTGCGATGCAACACTTAAGAGGATGAACAGAAAATATACCACTAAAGAGTACGAGAGAGGCTGTGAGCTTTTGCGTAAATATTTTGTTCATCCGGCCATCACAACCGATGTGATTGTGGGATTTCCCGGTGAGACAGAGGAGGAGTTTGAACAGACTAAGGCATATCTTGAGCATATACATTTTTATGAGATGCATATCTTTAAGTACTCAAAGCGAAAAGGCACCCGCGCCGCAGTGATGCCTGACCAGATAGATGAGCAAGTTAAGGCGGCACGAAGCGAAAAGCTCATAGCACTCGGTCATGACATGTCTAAGGAGTTCAGGAAATTCTATATCGGGAAGAATGAGGAGGTGCTTTTTGAGGAAAAGGCTGTAATCGGTGATAAAGAATACTTTGTCGGATATACTAAGGAATATGTCAAGGTCGCTAAGAAAACTGACGAAAACCTTGAAAATCAGATAGTTTCAGGCCGTATATCGGGTATGCTTACAGACGAAATATTACTCTTCGAATAATAAAAGGTTGTAATTTTATTACATTTATAATAAAATAATATTACAAGAAGGGCGAAACGTATGGAAAAAAATATTAACAACACACAATTTTTTACAGTTCAAAAGGAGCCTGAGCTTCAGGTAAGCGATGTACTTGAGATTGTGTACAAGGCATTAAAGGAAAAGGGCTACAATCCTGTTAATCAGATTGTTGGATATATTATGTCCGGAGATCCAACATATATCACAAGCCACAATAACGCGAGAAGTCTCATCATGAAGGTTGAGAGAGACGAGCTTGTGGAGGAGGTTCTCAAGACATACATTGAGAACAGCGCATGGGATTAATATGAGGATATTAGGTCTTGATTTTGGTTCAAAGACAGTCGGAGTAGCGGTGAGCGACGAGCTCTTAATCACAGCACAGGGCGTTGAGATAGTGCGCAGGAAGTCGCCATCCAAGCTCAGACAGACTTTGGCACGTATTGAGGAGATTATTGCAGAGTACAAGGTGGACAGGATTGTGCTCGGCTATCCTAAAAACATGAATAATACGGAAGGAGAACGCTGCGAGAAGACGAAGGAGTTCGGTGATATGCTTGCAAGGCGCACAGGTCTTGAGGTCATATACTGGGATGAGCGTCTTACGACAGTCGCAGCCGACCGTTCTATGATGGAAACCGGCATACGCAGGGAGAATCGCAAGGAGTTTGTTGATGAGATAGCAGCGATTTTTATTTTGCAGGGATATTTGGATTATCTGTCAAATAGTCGGTCTTAGTTTTTATGCAGAAAATAAAATTTACTGATCCGCAGACCAATGATGTTGTCGAGTTTGCGGTTGAAGAAGAGACAACACTTAATGGAACACGATATCTTTTAGTTTCCGAAGGAGAAGAAAGCGGAGACTGTGAAGCATATATTTTAAAAGAAGTAAGCACAAAGGATGAAGAGGTGCTTTATCAGATGGTTGAAGACGATGTTGAGTTTTCGGCTATTGCTAAGGTATTTTCTGAGCTTACGGATGATGACACTGCACTTGAATATTAGGATTGCAGTTGTACGTGAAATAAATTTGGAGGTAATATTTTGAAGAAAACAGAAAAACAGAATACAGGTAAGCTTAAGATCATTCCACTTGGAGGATTAGAGCAGATTGGAATGAATATTACTGCCTTTGAGTATGAGGACAGTATTATTGTAGTTGATTGCGGATTATCATTCCCTGAGGACGATATGCTGGGAATAGATTTGGTTATCCCTGATATCACATATCTTAAGGAGAACATCGATAAGGTCAAGGGATTCTTTATCACTCATGGACATGAGGATCATATCGGTGCTATTCCATATGTGCTTAAGGAGATAAATGTACCGATATACGCTACAAAGCTTACCATCGGAATTATTGACAGAAAGCTCGAAGAGCATGGCATGCTCAAGACTGTCAAGAGAAAAGTCGTAAAATACGGACAGCATATCAACCTTGGCTGCTTCAGGGTTGAGTTTATAAAGACTAACCACAGTATCCAGGATGCGGCAGCGCTTGCTATCTATTCACCGGCAGGTATAGTTGTTCATACAGGCGATTTCAAGGTGGATTATACACCTGTATTTGGAGATGCAATCGACCTTGCAAGGTTTGGTGAGATTGGAAAGAAGGGCGTGCTCGCGCTTATGTGCGACAGTACCAATGCAGAAAGACCGGGCTTCACACAGTCTGAGAAGTCTGTCGGAAAGGTATTGGACGGCATCTTTGAGGATCACAGGAAAAACAGAATTATCATTGCTACATTTGCATCAAATGTAGACCGTGTGCAGCAGATTATCAACTGTGCGGAGAAGTATGGCAGAAAGGTGGCCATCGAGGGACGAAGCATGGTAAATATCATTTCGATAGCCTCAGAGCTTGGTTATCTGTCGCTGCCTGACAATATTCTTATAGATGTAGAACAGCTTAGAAGCTATCCTGATGAGCAGACTGTCATAATCACGACAGGAAGCCAGGGAGAGTCAATGGCAGCTCTTTCGCGTATGGCAAACGGTACCCACAGAAAGGTATCCATAAAGCCAAACGATACCATTGTATTCAGCTCAAATCCTATACCGGGAAATGAGAAGTCGGTTACAGGTATCATTAATGAGCTCATGATGAAGGGGGCAGACGTTATATTCCAGGATGTCCATGTTTCCGGCCATGCGTGTCAGGAGGATATAAAGCTTATTTATTCTCTTGTCAATCCAAAGTACGCAATCCCTGTTCATGGAGAGTACAAGCATCTTGTGGCACAGGCAAAAATAGCCGAGCAGCTCGGATATGATACAGACCACATCAAGATCCTTTCATCAGGAGATGTGCTTGAAATCAATGAGGACGGTGCCAAGGTGACAGGCAGAGTGCATGTGGGCAATGTCATGGTCGATGGTCTCGGTGTAGGAGATGTAGGAAATATCGTGCTCCGTGACAGACAGCGTCTGGCTGAGGATGGAATCATCATCGTTGTGATGACACTTGAGGCAGGCTCAGGACAGCTGCTTGCAGGTCCTGATATTGTATCGAGAGGATTTGTATATGTGCGCAATTCTGAGAGCCTGATGGATGAGGCGAAATGCGTGCTGGATGACACAATGGAGCGTCTGACAGACAACAATGTGACAGACTGGGGCAAGATAAAGACAGAGGTAAAGGATGCATTGGGAGACTTTGTTTGGAAGGAAACAAAGAGAAGACCGATGATTATACCTATAATTATGGAAGTGTAGGAACAGCTTATGGATTTTAACAAGGCTTTATTTGGTTTTATAAGGGTTGCTTTTTCAATAATGATTGCTCTTTTAGTGCTGTTTGCGGGCATAAAAATCTGCAGCATCTGCTATGATTTTGGCTACAGAGTTTTTACTGAGCCTGCCATGACAAATGGCGATGGTCAGGATGTACTCGTTCAGGTGGAAAAGGGCATCTCCGCAGAGGAGCTTGGACAGCTTTTAGAGGACAAGGGCCTTGTAAGGGATCACAATTTATTTTATCTCCAGCTTAAGCTGTCTGCTTACTCAGGACATATAAAGCCAGGGATATACACACTCAACACTTCAATGACGGCAAAGGATATGATGGTAATCATGTCCTCCGACAAGAGCGATGAAGAACAGACACAGACTACGGAGCCTTCGGATACACAGTAATTATCCGTTAATCGCATTTGTGTCAATAATTAGATTAGGAAATACAAGAATGATAGTTGATGAGAGACTTGTCACATATATCAATTCCTTGGACAGAGGCAACACGCCTGTATTAGATGAGATAGAGAAGGAAGCCTTAAGAGACTTCGTTCCGATTATCAGAAAAGAGATGCAGAGCTTTTTAAAGCTGCTTCTTGCAATGCAAAAACCAATGCGTATTCTCGAGGTGGGAACAGCGGTTGGTTTTTCTGCCGTTTTGATGGCAGAGTATGCACCGAAGGATTGTCAGATAGTGACGATTGAAAATTACGAAAAAAGAATACCTATCGCAAAGGCCAACTTTGAAAGAGCCGGGAAGCAGGAGCAGATTACACTCTTAGAGGGCGATGCAACAGAAATACTTCCACAGCTTGAAGGACAGTTTGACATGATATTTATGGACGCGGCAAAGGGACAGTATATCAACTTTATGCCGCAGGTGCTTCGCCTTTTAAAGACAGGCGGGGTGCTGGTGTCCGACAATGTGCTGCAGGATGGCGATATCATAGAATCGCACTATATTGTTGAGCGCAGAAACCGTACCATCTACAAGCGTATGAGGGAGTATCTCTACGAGCTTACACACTCCGATGAGCTGGTGACGGCAGTGATGCCTATAGGCGATGGAATTACGGTGTCAACAAAGCTATAGTAACCGGTGTAGAATATATTTGATGAATACAAAACTGTATGGGAGAAAAAATGAGAAAAATAGAATTACTTTGTCCGGCGAGCAGCCTGGAGGTACTTAAGATAGCAGTTATATATGGAGCTGATGCAGTTTACATCGGTGGAGAGGCATTTGGACTCAGGGCCAAGGCTAAGAATTTCTCAATGGAGGAGATGGCAGAGGGAGTTGCCTTTGCGCATGCTCACGGTGTGAGAGTGTATGTTACTGCCAATATTTTGGCTCACAACTATGACCTTGACGGAGTGCGTGAATACTTTACAGAGCTTCACAATATGAAGCCGGACAGACCTGATGCACTGATTATTGCAGACCCGGCAGTTTTCATGATTGCAAAGGAGGTCTGCCCGGAGATAGAAAGACATGTCAGCACACAGGCCAACAACACGAACTACGGCACATATCAGTTCTGGTGGAATCTCGGAGCCAGCCGCGTGGTGACAGCCAGAGAGCTTTCGCTTAAGGAGATAAAGGAGATAAGAGGGCATATAGATGACAGAATGGAGATAGAGACCTTCGTGCACGGAGCAATGTGTATCTCATATTCCGGCCGCTGCCTGCTTTCCAACTATTTCACAGGCCGTGATGCGAATAAGGGCGCATGTACACATCCGTGCCGCTGGAAATACTCTGTTGTGGAGGAAAAGCGCCCGGGTGAGTATCTGCCGGTATACGAGAATGAGCGTGGCACATATATCTTCAACTCAAAGGATCTGTGCATGATAGAGCATATCCCGGATCTGATTGATGCAGGAATAGACAGCTACAAGATAGAGGGACGTATGAAGACCGCTCTCTATGTGGCAACAGTAGCAAGAACCTACCGCAAGGCGATAGATGATTATCTTGAGTCACCTGAAAAATACGAGGCAAATATGCCATGGTACTTAGAGCAGATAAAGAGCTGTACCTACAGGCAGTTTACCACTGGCTTTTTCTACGGAAAGCCTTCGGAGGAGACTCAGATATACGATAACAATACTTACGAGAAGGGTTTCACCTATCTCGGAATAGTTGGTGCGCCAAATGAAAAAGGGCTCTACCGTATGGAGCAGAGAAACAAGTTCTCAGTTGGCGAGCAGATTGAAATCATGAAGCCAAACGGAGACAATGTGCTTGCAACAGTGCTTGCGCTCGTTGATGAGGACGGCAATGAGATGGAATCCTGCCCACATCCACAGCAGGTATTCTATGTAAAGCTGTCAGAGACACCTGATGAGTTTGATATTTTAAGACGTCAGGAGAATGAGGCTATCGCTTTAGATTAAAATAATTGTTTTTTAGGAATGAATCCGCTATACTAAATTATGGTATTGCGGATTTTTTCGTAAAAAAATACGGATTATTTGAAAATTTGTTGAAATAATAACTGAAATACAACAGATAGTAATGGAGAAAAAATGTTAAAAATAGCTATATGTGATGATGAAAAAGTATTTAGAGATAATATAAATAAATATGTTGCAGCCTATTTAAACGAAAAAGAGATTTCTTATGAAATAGATACATTTTCATCAGGTAAGGAAATAATTGATTTAGGAATTGAAATTAAACAATACAACATCATTTTTTTGGATATTAATATGGATGATGTTGATGGAATTGTTACGGCACAAAAAATCAGGGAATATAGTTCTGAAATATATATTGTATTTGTGACAGCTTATATAAATTATTCGTTGGAGGGCTACAAGGTCGAAGCCATAAGATATCTGTTGAAAAATAATACTAATTTGGAGGCTTCCATAAGCGAATGCATGGATGCCATTCTTCATAAGATGAATTTGGTAGTAAAAAAGAAAAAATTCAAGTTCAATGAAGGAGAAAAGGAGATTAATATAGACAATATACTATATATTGAAAGCAAATTACATAAACTGCAATTCTATATCATGGAGGATAAAATCAAAATCTATAATTTATATGGCACATTAAATGAGCTGGAAAATGAACTAAAAGATTTCCATTTTATTAGAATCCATCAAAGCTATTTGACTAATTTGAAATATATTAGGAGTGTTAAATGCTATAAAGTACTGTTATGTAATAATCAGGAATTGCTCATACCTAAGGCCAGATATAAGAATGTGAAGGATGCATTCATTTCATATAAGGGAGAATTGTGATATATGTTTACATATTTTTTCAGTTTAGTAATTATTATATTTGAAGCGATATGTTGTAATTTATTTTACGATGTTTTTTGCAAAGAAAATTCGAGATTAAGAAAAAGTCAAAAAGTTTTGCTGATGCTATCATTGATTTGCTGCTATTATTTATGCGGATTATTTTTGTCTGATATGCTTATATTGAAAATGACGTTGGTTGTACTGGCTGCAGTTATAATTATGAGTTTTTATTTTGAAATTAGTATAAAAAAATCAGTCATTTTTGCATTATTATATCAAGGATTATCAATCATAGTTGATTATATAGCTTATATTAGTAATAACACAATTATTTCAAAAGCTGGTGAGGTACAAAAAGGATATGCGTTAGAGGGAAGCTTGGTTGTTATTTTTAGCAAGATTACCGTATTTTTATGTATCTTACTGCTAAAAAAATACTTTGGAAAAAAATCAACAGAGACTTTACCTGACAAAATATGGGGAAGATTTTTGTTTTTTCCTGTATTTACAATAATTACAATTATAGCAATGATTATGACGTTTCAATATACAAAAAATGAAGTGCAGGCGAACGTTTTATATTTTATCTCTTTGGGATTGGCTGTGATGAATATATTTGTATATTTCCTGATTAACGATATTGTAACCAGTGAAGCTAAATTGCATGAAAAGGAAATATTGGGACTACAGTTTAAAAACCAAATTGATATGTACCGTTCTATTTCGGAAAATTATGAAATTCAGAAGAAAAAGTCACATGAATTTAAAAATCATATATTGTGTATAGAATCTTTATTGGAAGCTCATGAATATGACAAGGCAAGTAAATATGTAGGAAATATCAGCAATACTTTTATTGGAGAAAAAAATGTAATCAATACAAATCATGTGATAATAAATGCGATTCTTAATACAAAGTATCAGGAGGCTATCAGTAAGAATATTGTTTTTGTGTTTAAGGTAAATGATTTATCAAAAATTGTAATAGATGATGAGGATCTGGTAGTGATTTTAGCAAATCTGCTAAATAATGCCATTGAAGCATGTGAAAAATGTGAGGAAAAGAAAACTATAAAACTAAAATTTGTGATAGAGGAAAATCTTATAGTTCTTTCAGTGAAAAATACATGCAGTCATTCAATTATTTACAGTGGTAATGAAATAAAAACAAGTAAAAAAGATGAACCGGAAATGCATGGCATTGGTATAAAAAATATTATTCAAATTGTAGAAAAATACAATGGCGAATATGTTATTAAAAATGAGAACAATGAATTTAGTTTTTCTATTATTATCCCATTATAATATGTGACCATAGTTTATGTCCATTTTCTGCAAAAAATGTTCGTTTTGTGCATGGATTGTTGATTTTATCTATTATGTTAGATAAAATTATAAAAAGTAATTTTGGAGTAAGATAACAGAAGGAAAAATAACAAATGATTTATAAAGTGGCAATATGTGATGACGAGATTAATCAGTGCGCTGTACTCGAAAAAATAATTATTGAATATTTTAATAACAGAGCTGAAAAATGCGAGGTTGAAGTATGGTATGATTCTATGTCATTATGCAGAGACATAAAAGAATTCAATCCGCAGATACTTTTTCTGGATATTGAGTTACCGGGTGATAATGGGGTTTATGCAGGAAAATATATAAGGGAAACGCTTCATAATGACAGGATGAATATTGTGTTTATTTCTCATAAAACAAGCTATGCTATGGAGCTTTTTCAAATTCATCCATATGATTTCCTTATAAAACCGATAGATGATAATGTTTTGTGTGATACCATGACTAAAATATTACAACTTGAAGATGTGCAGAAAAAAGAATTCAGATATACATATAATAAGACAGGATATTCTATTCCATATGGTGAAATTATGTTGTTTTCCAGTAGAAATAAAACTATTACTATATGCAAAACCGATGGTGAAAGTGTATCTTATTATGGAAAACTTAGTGATATTGTATCAAATCTTCCGTTTCAGTTTGTCTGCATAAGCAAGTCATATATAGTCAATATAAAATGTATTAAATCATGGAAAAGTGATGCTGTTTTACTGAAAAATGGTATGGAAATAAGTATAGCACAGTCTAAAAGGGCTTCATTTAAGCAAGCAATTTTTAACTATGGAAGGAGTAAGGACGTGATATGACTTTTGAAAGAGCAATGGTTATTTTGTTTACAAAGGCAGCTCAGACTGTTATTGCAGAAAGATTTACGCATACTTTTTTTGATAATGATGGAAACAGAGCGCGAAAGATATTTGCATATTCATTTAGTGTTTTTATAGCAATATTCGTAAACTTGTTTTTTTATAAACCGATATTTAATTTCCTTAGTATTTTCTTAGGGCTGTCAGCAATTGCTTTATCATATAATGGGACGATAAAAAGAAAATGCATATTTGTTTTTTATATTTTGGCAGTAAGCTGTATCATAGATTTAGTGGTAAGTGCATTTTTGATAAAACCATTTGGATATGATGGATATTCAGCTTTTGTAAGTATATTTGCTCTTTTATTATTGCATGCTGCACAGTTGATTACAGAAAGATTTTTTGAAAATGATTTAGGCATAGAGCTGAATAATCGTTATTGGTTGTTTATTATTGCGTCGTTATTAGTATGTATTATAACATCAATAGTAATATTTATGGATAAAACCGTGTCATCATTTTCTCTTTCGTTAGTGTGCGGAGCATTTCTGCTTGTGAATATTATTATTTCATATCTGATGGATGATCTTGTTAAGTCTTCTCAGAAGGCTTTGGAAAATCAGGCACTTAGAGATCAGGTTAGTTCTTATGAAAGAGAGATTATGCTTCAGAATGAAAACATGGAGGCATTAAGATCGTTTCGCCATGATATGAAACGTCATTTTGCAGAGATTTCTGTGCTTGCTTCAACAGGCAAAATAGAACAGATAAAAAATTATGTGTCAGCTATGGAGAATAATCTTGTAGAATCAAGGCGACTGGTTGATTCGGGAAATACGGCGCTTGATACAGTTTTAAATTATATGCTTCAGCGTGCGGTAGATAAGAAAATTCAGGTGAATGTTAAAGTTGTGGTTCCGTGTAATTTAAACTTATCGGCATATGATATGAATATTATTTTTGGAAACCTTTTGGAGAATGCGATAGAGGCACAAAAAGATGTAAAAAATCCAAGCATAGATTTGGAAATTAATTATTTAATGGATTCACTTGTTGTTGAGATTAGTAACAGGTGTTTACAAAAAGTGATATTTAAAGGGGGATTGCCGATTACGACAAAACAATCTGTAAGAGAACATGGTTATGGATTAAAGAATGTAAAGAAAGTGCTTGATAAATATATAAGCACACTGGATTTTGAGTGTTCAGATGAACGGTTCACCGTGAAAATATTGATGAAAATTTAATAAATTCACCTTGAAAAGTACTAATTTCGCCTTTTGTATTCGGAGTAATTTGTTTTATGTATAATATTATCAAAAAGGGAGGGGCACTATGAAGAAAAAACGCATATTAATCGCATCAATCATCTTCATACTTATCATCTGTATTGTGACTGCGGTTTTTATAATAAAGAATAGAAACCGCAGTACATCCAATACAATGTACACATATGGCTCTGGAGATGTACGATGTAATTATTCAGAAGACAATGTACTGTATCTTGATGATTCCGGAATACTGCATCTCATCGATACGGCATCAGGCAAGGACATGGTCTATTGCGATAAGCCCAACTGCACACATGAAGGATTCTCGGGCTCCAATGAGAAGCCCTCATGTCCTGCAGCTTTTTATGGTTTAGAAGGAGCCGGAACGGTGCTTTACAATGACCATCTTTATTATGTAGGAAATATGTCGGATGAAGATATGACAGTTCAATATCTGTATGTTATGGACTCAAACGGTGAGAATCGTAAAAAAGCAGCCAAATTAGAGAATGTTCAGAATGTTACGGCTGTTTTGTACAGGGATAATTATGTTATAGGAGCTTACAGTAACAGAATAGAGCTTAATGATGAAGGACAGATTGTAAATGATGATAAGCCTGAAGCCGGTATTTTTGTTATAGATCTCGATAATTACAAGGTGTATATGAGTGATAAGATAACAAGCGAACAGGCAAATATTACGGACATATATTATGAAGACGAAGTAGTGTACTATTCGACTGTGCGGTTTGGAGATGATGTTACAGAGCTGATGATAGAGGAGGGAGCGTCAGATGATGCGGAGTCTTTTGCTTATGATAATATGCTTAATGGAATATATCAATATGATATAGCAGATGAAAAGACAACATGTCTGACGGAAATAGACCATATTAACGATCTTAGGCTGTTAGATGGCGATGGTTATTATTCGTCAAAGGATGGATATTTTGTGTTTGACACCGAAAGCAGACAGACAAGACAGCTTCCGATAGATGCGGATGGAAAAACACAATATGGACCATTAAAAAAGAGCGGAGACTTTTTATATTATGCCCTTTCTGAAGAAAAAAGTGATGAAGTGACATATTATCGCTTGAAGGATGATAAGAGTGAAGAACTGATGAAGCTGTCTACTGAAAAGGCATTTAGCATTGCAAGCATATGCGGTCAGTCGGTATATGTCACATATACAAATGATAACGGAAAGTTGTGCCTTGGGGTAATAAGTCTTGATGAATTGAACAAGGGAGTATTTGAACCAAAGGAATTGAGGTGTTTTGATGATGAAGAATAGTAAGAAAAAGGGTATTTTGATAGCGGTTGCAGTAGCAGTCATTGTTGTTATAGCAGTGGCGGCAGTCTGCCTTAACAGAAAAACGGATAATGCCGGAGCTGTCAGCGAAGGCCGGACAGAGTCGGCTGATAAAACAAAAAAGTCGGATAAAGCTGATAAAGAAGAATCAGAGAACAAAAGAAATTCAGACGCGCAGGTTATAACGTTTGCTATACCTGATATTTGTAAGATTGATAAGAATAATCTAAAGAAGTTCAACGATGCACTTGCTGCGGACGGACATGATTATGAGCTCGAAATCAAAACCTTGTCCTATGACAATTACGGACAGGCTGTTGAGGGAGCCTTGGAAAACGGTAAAACAGATATAGCATTCCTGGGTTTCGGTGATGCTGCCGGAAATAATCCGGTGTATGATCTGGTACGCTCGGATCTGGTCCTGAATCTTGATGATATCTTATCAGGCGATAAAGGAAAAACACTTTATGAGGCTTTTCCAAAGAATCTTTGGGAGATGGTTAAATGCGATAAGCATATTTATTCGATTCCGTCAGCACTTGCAAGTGGTGAGGGAGTAGTTTATGCAGCCTTCAACAGGGATTACGTTTCTGACGATGCGATAAGTGCATGGGATGGCAGCATAGACGGAATATATCAGATACTTCAGGGGGTTAAATGGGATAAAAGTGATACTCCGAGGTTCGAGTATCTCATAAACGGATATAGATTTGATGATATGCTTGGCTGTGAGATAAGAAACGGGCTCTGCTTCGACTATGATACTATGTCTGTTGGAAATCCTTTAGAGTCACAGAAATTTACCGGGTATCTGAGGGTGCTTGACCGGATGAAGAAAGACGGCTATATGTCTGATGATTTGACAAATGAGATAACATATCTCAACAATCCGGGGCTGAATGATGCTCAGATATTAAAAAATATCAAGGCAGGCAATTTTGCGGCTGCTTTATGTGTCGGTAGCGTGGATGAAAATTTCAAAAAGGACAATATCACGGTAAAGGAAGTAAAGACTTACCTTTCATCAAGGATAAACGGCTCCATCGGTGTAGCAAAGAAAGCAAAGGATGCTTCTGCTGCGATGGATTTCCTTAGTCTGTTATATGGAAATGAAAAGTATGGCAATATCCTTTTGTACGGTGAAAAAGATAAGGATTATAAGCTAAAAGATGGCATTGCAGAAGCTTGTGATGGAGGCAGTCTGGATGATGACTATATGACGAAGCTTAGTCTTAATCTTTTCGTGAATGTTTATCCGACAAAGAACGAGAAATATGTGGACAATCGTAAGAAGGAGTTTTTTGACTTTTATGACAATGCCACATTGTCTCCGTTTATCGGCTTCGAACCGGATACTAAGAATATGGGCAGTATTTCAACAGATTTAGATGATTTCATGACAGGACTGCATGGTGCCACTGTAGATGATACTTTAGACGGTGCCGTACAAAAGCTTACAGCAGATGGAATGGACAGCTATCTTGAAAGCGTGAGAAGTCAGTGGGAGGAATATAAGCAATGACACTTGAATTGGAGGGGCTTACAAAAGTTTATAAGGATAAAACTGCGCTGGATGATGTGTCTTTTTCATTTACACCCGGCATATATGGGCTTTTGGGACCGAATGGAGCCGGTAAATCAACTATGATGAATCTCATTTCTGACAATCTGACTCCATCAAAAGGCCGTGTGCTGCTTGACGGAAGGGGCATAGACGAGCTTGGAAGTGAATACAGGAAGCTTCTCGGATATATGCCACAGCAGCAGAATATATATCCGGAGCTTAGCCTTAGGCGTTTTCTTTACTTTATGGCATCCCTGAAAGGATTAAAAAAGAGTGAAGCCGGGGAAGATATAGATCACTATGTGCGCATGGTAAAGCTTGATGATGTCCTTGGAAAGAAGCTTGGAGCTTTTTCGGGCGGAATGAAGCAGAGAGCACTGATAGCACAGGCACTCATAGGCAATCCCGGCATTCTTATACTGGATGAACCGACGGCAGGGCTTGACCCAAAGGAGAGAATCAGAATCCGCAATCTGATATCAGAGGTTGCAAAGGACAAGATTGTTATTATTGCGACTCATGTGGTTACGGATGTAGAGTTTATCGCCAAAGAGATAGTTATGTTAAGCAACGGTAAAATAATAAGGAGTGGTTCTCCGTCAAAGCTGCTTCAGGAGCTGGATGGAAAGGTATGGAATATCTTTTTATCGGATAATGAGATAGATGAGGTAAACACCGGATACAAGGTGAGCAATATTTCAAGGGATGCAGACGGTGTCATAGCCCGCATTATTGCCGATTCGTATGATGGCAGATGGCAGAAGGAGGCTGTGCGGCCAAATCTTGAGGACTTGTATTTGTATCTTAATGGGGACTGAAAATGGATATAGTAAAAAACGAAATATGTAAACTATTGACTAAAAGAACAGTGCTTATTCTTTTGTTTTTGCTTGTTCTTAATCCTGTTCTTGGACTGTATACCATGAATACCGTAAATGATGATGGGTATACAGGTAAGGACTACAGCGCGCTGTATGGCGAAATAAGCAATTACAGTCGTGAGGATGTTTTGCCGGAAATTGAACAGAGGCAGATGACGGCAGAAGCTTACGGCAGGATTAGTCTGTGCAGCAGGGTATACAAGGAAGCATTGGCATGTCTTTCTTATGATGAGTATCTGGACTCTGTCAATGAAAAGGCTGACGAGATTTCGATTATGAATAAGTTTTCCGGCAATGGAGGCTTTGCAGAGAAAAATGCTGCTAAAACGAGCAGAGTCTACAGTAAGCTTGAAGGCACAGTGCCTGAGGTTATGGATGCATCGGGACTTTTGAATATTACAGACAATGAGCTTACCGACTATGTGGCTGTGATTATGCTTTTTATCATTGCGCTCAATCTTGTGTTTTATGAAAAAAGCGAGAACCAGCTTGCATTGCTTAGAACAACTGCAAGGGGCAGAAGGCAGCTTATGGCGTCAAAGTCATTTGTGATGATTATGGCGGTCATTCTTATCACCTTGCTGTTGTATGGAATTAATGCAGTCATAAGCATGTGCTTTTACAATCCGATAAATCTGAAAAGTCCGCTTCAAAGTGTTTATCTGTACTATGGCAGTCCGTTTAAGCTTAGTATAGGACAATTTCTGGCATGCTATTTTCCTGTGAAAATAATAAGCTTTATATTGCTTGGCATGTTTTTTATGCTGATATGCGCAGCGCTTGACAATATTATATTTGTGTTCGTTGCTTCTGCAGTGACCGTGGTTATTGAGGCTATCTGCTACACAACGATATCAGGAACCAGCTTCCTAGCCTTCCTTAAGTACATAAATATCATGTATGGAGTCAGGACAGGCAGACTTTTTTCTGATTATGTCAATATCAATATGTTTGGATATCCGCTTAATACCGGGGTATTGTATGGCTTATTCTGGCTTGTGTGTATAGCTGTATGTATTTTTGCGGTTACAAATTATCTCAATTCGGTGCATGAAAAGAAGCTGCTTTTACTGCCCGGCTTTGCCTGCGGTAAAAATACAGGCTGCCATACATCTTTATTTTTGCACGAATGCTATAAGGCACTTGTTCCGGGAAAAGTGTTACTTATTTTGATTGCAGCAGCTCTTTTTGTGGTATGGTGGAATCCGGCAGAGAAGCTTTCCTATGACTCGGTTGATGAGGTGTATTACAAGGAATATATGGACAAATATTATGGACCTTTAACTGCCAAAACCAATGAGCTTCTGGATGAAGAAAGAGCAAAATACGACAGACTGTCAGATAACATTGCTTACGATATGGCACAGGGGAAGAGTGAAAGCTATATCAATATAAAGTACAAGGATGAACTGAGCAGACAGGAGGCATTCAACAAGCTTACAGCACATGTGGATTATCTTAAGACGTTAAATGAGGGCTGGCTGTTTTTTGAAAAGGGCTATGATATTCTTACCGACAGAACAGACTTCAAAAACCGTGATACAGCACAGGCGTTTGTGTATGTTATTCTCCTAATAGCAATAGCCTGCGGTATATGTGGAGCGGATTATGCAAACCATGAAATCCGGCTTTTAAGGACTACCCGCCGTGGCAGGAAGCAGCATATGGGAATCAAATGCATACTTGGCTTTTTGGGCACTGTCACAGCATTTGCACTTGTATATATTGTGCGGCTGTGCAATGTGCTTTCGGCATATGGCACGCAGGGGCTTAATGCTCCGGCGGCAAGTATGGAGCATCTGTGGCGTGTTTCGCAGAATATATCGGTAGGGCAGTATATACTTATCATAATGCTGATGCGCTTTATAGGGGGATTACTGGTCAGCCTGTTTGTTTTTGCAATGTTTAAATACTTAAGAAGCGGCATGTCTGTGATTATATCATGCATCCTTTTTATTGTGCTGCCACTGGCGCTTGTGGCTTTTGGGGTGACGAATGCGCAGTATATGTTGTTTAATCCGCTGCTTCTTGGAAATATATTCTAAAATATATTTTGAATTCACTAGGAAAAACATTACAGATTGTTCCAATGAAATAGATAAAAAGCATCTGTCCGTAAAAACCGGATAGATGCTTTTTAATATAGGACAAAGTTATAATTTTTTATAAAAATCTGTGATGCGGTCCATGCGTGCCCCCATATTCATAAGCAGTGCATCCGCAATAGTAATTGCAGCCATAGCTTCAACAACAACAACAGCACGTGGCACGATAATCGGGTCATGACGTCCCTTGATGGAAATCTCTATATCTTCACCGGATTTATTTACGGTGTGCTGTGTAGCTGCGATTGAAGGAGTAGGCTTTATGGCAGCTCTGAAAATAAGCGGTGAGCCGTCTGTCATGCCGCCGAGAGTACCACCGGAGTGATTTGTCTCTTTTGAAACAGCGCCATCCCTCATAATAAAGGCATCATTGTTTGTAAGTCCGGTTGCCCTTGCTGCATCAAAGCCATCGCCGATTTCGAAGCCCTTTACAGCTCCAATAGACATAATAGCCTTTGCCAGATTGGCATCAATTTTCTCGAATACAGGATCACCGAGCCCGACAGGAAGACCTGTGATGACACATTCACACACACCGCCTGAGGAATTGAGTGATTTAAGGCATTCCTCCAGATATTCACAAGCTTTTAGCGCTGCATCGGCATCAGGCATATAAAGTGAATTGTTGTAAATCTCATGGGCATCAAAATTAACCTCATTAATTGTAACAGGACCTATTGATCTGGTGTATGTAAGAAATTTTATGCCAAGGCCCGAGAGCATCTTTACAGCGATAGCACCTGCTGCAACACGGCCTATTGTCTCGCGTCCCGAAGAACGACCTCCGCCTCTGTAGTCTCTGAAGCCGTATTTCTCATCAAAGCAAAAGTCAGCATGCCCCGGACGATAGTATGAAGCAATCTCACTGTAATCCTTTGATTTCTGATTTTTATTCCACACAACCATAGAAACAGGTGTACCTGTAGTCTTTCCCTCAAACACACCGGATAGAATTTCAACCGCATCATCCTCCTTGCGTGGAGTAGTGAACTTGGACTGTCCCGGCTTTCTTCTGTTTAAGAATATCTGAATATCCTCCTCACACAGCTCAAGCCCCGCAGGAACGCCGTCCACAACGACACCCAAGCCTTTTCCGTGTGATTCTCCCCATGTTGTTACCCTAAAAATATTTCCGTATGATGAACCTGCCATGATGGTCTCCTTTTTATAATAATAGGTATATTATAAGTAATACCAAGTTGAATAGTCAAGAAAACTATGATATTATTTTATTTAGATAAATTTCGAACTATGTTTGTATATAATTATGTGATTAAAGGGTCAAAAGGTATCATCGATGCATGCTTGCATGCCTGTATATGCAAAGCGCAAATTAGGCGAAGCATAATTTAAGCGAAGCATAATTAAGCAGCATCATTTGTAGCAATTTTGCCACAACGTAAGGCACGTAAGCCGCGGCCACCGCGAGCGTCCACGCGCTGCCCTGAGAGCGAATAGCGAAGCTGTTTAGAGTCTGTAGAATTATGCTTCGATACACAGAAATGCACCGGCAGGGACGCCGGGGCAAGGAGCTATCGAGCCACGGAGGGCGAGTAGCGACGGTTTCGTCAGCCGGAGAAAATCTATAAGCATAATTCGTACAGAATCTTAACAGCGCAGCGTAGCGAACAGGGCAGCGCGTGGACGCTCACGGTGACCGCGACTTACGTGCCGTCCTTAGAACCACAATGAAGCAACAAAACAATGACTACAATAAGACCGCAAAAGAGGGAGAAAACATGGAATTTAACGGGGTATTTCACCAGGCATACGACAACTACTGCTATCCTTTAAATGAGGATGAATTAATCATAAATATAAAGACCGGTTATGATGTTAAGGAAGTAAATATCATACTCGGTGATCCATTCGCAGCCGGTATCTTAGGTGGTGGTGAGACCTGGAATGGCGATAAGCAGCCGATAATATTTAAAAAGAAATTAAAGCACCAGATATGGTGGACCACCACGGTAAAGCCACCATTCAAGAGACTTAAATATTATTTTGAGCTCATCACAGAGGATGAGAGATGGTTTTACTTTGAGGATGGCTTCGTGAGTGCAGAGCAGATGGCACTTGAGGGCAGAAGCCGCCAGTGCTTTGTGTTCCCGTGGATGAATCCGTGTGATATTCCGGTCACACCGAAGTGGGTAAATGACACTATATGGTATCAGATATTTCCGGATAGATTCTGCAATGGAGACCACTCGATAGATCCTGATTATGTTGTTCCGTGGAGAAACAGGGGAAAGGTCAAAAATGAGGAGTGCTTCGGCGGAGACCTCGCAGGAATCATTCAAAAGCTTGATTACTTAAAGGAGCTTGGAATAAACGGAATCTACCTGACACCGATAAACGAGTCACCGAGCAATCATAAGTATGATACAACGGATTATGCAAAGATTGACCCGCGCTTTGGAGATGAAGATACCTTTAAGAGGCTCGTACTGGAAGCCCATAAGCGTGATATGAGAATAATGCTTGACGGAGTGTTCAACCACTGTGGCTATTATTTTGCACCGTGGCAGGACGTTTTAGCAAAGGGAGCGGATTCAGAGTATTATGACTGGTTTATGATCAATGAATGGCCTCTTGACTTTAAGCATGGAGCGGCTAAAAAGGGACAGTTTTATACGTTTGGATTTTTTGACAATATGCCAAAGCTCAATACAAATAATCCGGCTGTGCGAAAATACTTTATCGATATCTGCGCCAACTGGGTAGAAAATTATCATATAGACGGACTGCGCCTTGATGTGGCAAATGAGGTGTCACACCGCTTCTGCAAGGAGCTTAGGGCAAGGCTTAAGGAAATCAATCCGGATATTTACATTTTGGGCGAAATATGGCATAATGCTCTTCCGTGGCTGCGTGGAGATGAGTTCGATGCGGTTATGAACTATCCGCTTGGAGAGAGCATCAAGGATTTCTGGATAGATAAGAGCCAGACGAATCAGGATTTTGAGTATACCATAAACAGATGTTATACCAACTACATGCAGCAGACCAATGATGTGCTTTTCAATCTGCTTGATTCACATGATACAAAGCGCCTTCGCTCTGATACAAAGAATCTCGACCAGTACTTTGCACAGCTTGCAGTGCTTTTTGCCATGCCGGGCAGCCCATGTATATATTACGGCACTGAGATTGCCATGCCGGGCAGCTATGACCCTGACTGCAGACGATGTATGCCGTGGGATGATATTGAGGCAGGCAGGTTTAAGGAGCGCATTGAGATGGTATCAAAGCTCATTCATTTAAGGGTGAGTGAGCCGCTTTTAAAGGGCAGAAACTTCCATTTCCCTGACGATTTTGCTGACAATTCGAGGGTAATCCAGTTCAGAAAGATGGGCTGGGTGGATACATATGTGGAGGTTATAGTCAACTGCTCTGATGAGGATATTGAGGTGCCAAAGGACGGTGAGGTACTTTTTGAGAGGCATTGCATAGATACCACACTGCTGACCAACGGAATATTAATCAGAAAAATCGTAGGCAATGGCGATAAGTAAAAGAAACAGGAGAATTAAACGAAAATATGGCTAAATATGAGTTACTAAAACAAGAGGGACGTGCCAAGAGAGGTACATTCCATACTGTGCATGGAGATATACAGACACCTGTATTTATGAATGTAGGAACAGTAGGTGCGATAAAGGGCGCTGTCTCTACGGACGATTTAAAGGAGATAAAGTGTCAGGTTGAGCTGTCAAATACATATCACCTGCATGTAAGAACCGGAGACAAAATCATTAAAGAGCTTGGCGGACTGCACAAATTCATGGTGTGGGACAGACCAATCCTTACAGATTCCGGCGGATTCCAGGTGTTTTCACTGGCAGGTCTTCGAAAAATAAAGGAAGAGGGCGTGTACTTCAACTCGCATATTGACGGTGCCAAGATTTTTATGGGACCTGAGGAGAGCATGCAGATACAGTCAAACCTCGGCTCCACGATAGCTATGGCATTTGACGAGTGCCCATCTAGCGTTGCAGACAGACAGTATGTGACAAACTCTGTAAACAGGACCGCGCGCTGGCTTGAGAGGTGCAAAAAGGAGATGGCACGCTTAAACAGTTTACCGGATACTATCAACAAGGAGCAGCTTTTATTCGGCATCAATCAGGGAGCTATTTATGATGATATAAGAATTGACCATGCAAAGCGCATTTCTGAGCTTGAGCTGGACGGCTATGCTGTCGGAGGACTGGCGGTAGGAGAGAGCCATGAGGAGATGTACCATATTCTTGATGAAACTGTGCCTCATCTGCCTGTTAATAAACCTACATACCTGATGGGAGTAGGAACTCCTGCCAATATACTTGAGGGTGTAGAGAGAGGAATCGACTTCTTTGACTGTGTATACCCAAGCAGAAACGGCCGTCACGGACATGTATACACGAATCACGGCAAGCTTAATCTGTTCAACCAGAAGTATCAGAAGGATATGCGCCCTATTGAGGAGGGCTGTAACTGTCCTGCCTGCCGCACATATTCGCGTGCATATATCAGGCATCTTTTAAAGGCAAAGGAGATGCTCGGAATGAGACTGTGCGTGCTCCATAATTTGTATTTCTACAACAACATGATGGAGGAGATAAGGGATTCGCTTGATGCAGGCCGTTTTGCCTCATACAAGGCTGAAAAGCTCTATGGAATGACACAGGGAGAGCAGAGCTAGCAGATAAATATAAAAAATCTCGAAAATGATAAAAAATCCTTGCCGTTAGCACGTTTAACGTGTATTATGGTAATAGTGCTTAGAACACATCAATTATAGAATATTTAGGAGGAACAATTGATGACATCAATTTTAGCAAACGGTCAGGCAGCAGGAACAATTGGAATGGTTGTCTGGTTAGTAGTACTTTTCGCAGTTATGTATTTTCTTATGATCCGTCCACAGAAGAAGGAGCAGAAGAAAAAGGAGCTTATGCTTAATGAGGTTGCAACAGGAGACACAGTTCTTACAACAAGTGGATTTTACGGTACAGTTATCGATATCGAGGACGATACTGTAATCGTTGAGTTTGGTAACAACAAGAACTGCCGTATTCCAATGCAGAAGGCAGCTATCGCTGACCTTGAGAAAGCAGAGGATTCAGCTAAATAATGCAGATTTGTAAAGCCGTCACATAAGTGGCGGTTTTCTTATTATCCGCATCTCTTGCAATAATAATAAAAAACTGTTATTATAGTATGCAGTTATTATAAGCTGCAGTTATAAATTGCATGAAAAAGTAAAATATCCCGGCATATTGAAATAACTACTTTAATGCTTTAATATAAGAATATGTATTTTTATGTAAAAGAGGTAAGAAATTATGGAATATAAAGTTGGTGTAATTTCAGGAGACGGAATCGGACCGGAGATAGTCACTGAGGCAAAAAAGGTATTGGACAAAATAGCAGACAAGTATGGACACAGCTTCAACTACACAGACATTCTTATGGGTGGCTGCTCAATTGATGCTACAGGTGTTCCTCTTACAGATGAGGCTATTGCGACTGCGCTTGATTCAGATGCGGTGCTGATGGGTTCAATCGGTGGCAACACAGCCACATCACCATGGTACAAGCTGGCCCCTGAGCTTCGTCCGGAGGCAGGACTTTTAAAGCTTAGAAAGTCACTCAATCTGTTTGCAAATCTTAGACCGGCATACCTGTACAAGGAGCTTGCTGCAGCATGTCCGCTCCGTAGCGATATCATCGGAGACGGCTTTGATATGATGATTATGCGTGAGCTTACAGGAGGTCTTTACTTCGGAGCCAGAGAGACAAAAGAGGTGGACGGAGTTGTTACGGCCACAGATACACTGACATACAATGAGAATGAAATCAGAAGAATCGCAAAGCGAGGCTTTGATATAGCTATGAAGAGAAGGAAAAAGGTCACATCCGTAGACAAGGCAAATGTGCTTGATTCTTCCAGATTATGGAGAAAGATCGTCGAGGAGGTCGCTAAGGATTATCCGGAGGTTACATACGAGCATATGCTTGTTGATAACTGTGCAATGCAGCTTGTAAAGGATCCTAAGCAGTTTGATGTTATCCTCACAGAGAATATGTTTGGCGATATTTTATCGGATGAAGCAAGTATGGTGACAGGCTCAATCGGTATGCTTTCATCAGCAAGCCTTAATGATACAAAGTTCGGACTTTACGAGCCAAGTGGCGGATCTGCTCCTGATATCGCAGGAAAGGGCATTGCAAACCCTATCGCAACAATCCTTTCAGCAGCCATGATGCTTCGCTATTCATTTGATCTGGACAAGGAAGCACAGGCAATCGAGGATGCTGTAAAGCAGGTGCTTAAGGAGGGCTACAGGACAATCGACATCATGCCACAGCCGGGTGAGACTACAGAGGGTATCACACAGGTAGGCACAGCACAGATGGGGGATCTCATCGCAGAACGTGTGTAGCTGCATGACTTATAATAGACAGCTAACAGGTTATAGATATGCAGATTGTTGTGTATACAGTAGTAATGATGAAGTACTCAAAGAAATAGTCGGAGATAAATAAGGAGATAAAATATGATAAGTGATAACGCAAGAGCCGGAATGCAGCAGGCACCGGCAAGAAGTTTATTTAATGCTCTTGGTTTTACACCGGAGGAAATGAAAAAGCCTATGGTCGGAATCGTAAGCTCATTCAATGAGATTGTTCCGGGCCATATGAATATAGACAAAATCGTTGAGGCTGTAAAGCTTGGAGTTGCAGAGGCAGGAGGAGTGCCTGTAGTATTTCCTGCAATTGCAGTCTGCGATGGTATTGCAATGGGACATGTGGGTATGAAATATTCCCTTGTCACAAGAGATCTGATTGCTGATTCTACAGAGTGTATGGCAATCGCTCATCAGTTTGATGCACTTGTAATGGTTCCAAACTGTGACAAGAACGTGCCGGGACTTCTGATGGCGGCTGCACGTCTTAATCTGCCTACAGTATTTGTATCAGGCGGACCAATGCTCGCAGGCCACGTAAAGGGCAGAAAGAGAAGTCTTTCATCTATGTTTGAGGCTGTCGGCTCATACGCTGCTGGTACTATGACTGAGGATGATGTATGTGAGTATGAGAACAAGGTATGTCCTACCTGCGGTTCATGCTCGGGAATGTACACAGCCAACTCTATGAACTGTCTTACAGAGGCACTCGGTATGGGACTTCGCGGAAACGGAACAATACCTGCTGTATATTCAGAGCGTATACGTCTTGCAAAGCATGCCGGAATGGCTGTTATGGATATGTACAACAAGGGCATCAAAGCGAGAGATATCATCACAAAGGATGCAATAATGAATGCACTCACAGTTGATATGGCACTCGGCTGCTCTACAAACTCTATGCTTCATCTTCCGGCTATCGCTCATGAGATAGGCTTTGATTTTGATATCAGCTTTGCAAATCCAATCAGCGAGAGGACACCAAATCTCTGCCATCTTGCCCCGGCAGGCCCTACATATATGGAGGACTTAAACGAGGCCGGCGGTGTGTGGGCTGTTATGAAAGAGCTTGCTGATATCGGACTTTTAAATACAGATTGTATGACTGTTACAGGAAAGACAGTTGGAGAGAATATAAAGAATGCAGTCAATAGAGACCCTGAGGTCATCAGACCGGTAGACAATCCATATTCAAAGACCGGAGGACTTGCAGTGCTTAAAGGAAATCTGGCTCCGGACGGCTCTGTAGTAAAGCGTTCAGCAGTTGTCGATGAGATGATGGTTCATGAGGGACCTGCAAGAGTATTTGACTGCGAGGAGGATGCAATTGCAGCAATAAAGGGCGGCAAGATCGTAGAGGGTGATGTAGTTGTCATCAGATACGAGGGACCAAAGGGCGGCCCTGGAATGAGAGAGATGCTTAATCCTACATCCGCTATTGCCGGAATGGGACTTGGAAGCTCTGTAGCACTCATCACAGACGGACGTTTTTCAGGAGCTTCAAGAGGAGCTTCAATAGGTCATGTTTCACCTGAGGCTGCAGTAGGCGGACCGATTGCCCTGGTTGAAGAGGGAGATATCATAAAGATTGATATTCCAAACATGAAGCTTGAGCTCGATGTGTCAGACGAGGTGCTTGCTGAGCGTAAGGCAAAGTGGCAGCCAAGGGAGCCGAAGGTTACAACAGGCTATTTGAAGAGATACGCAGCGCTTGTTACATCAGGAAACAGAGGAGCCATCCTTGCACTTCCGGGCGAGCAGAACGCGTAGTATATATTTTGATAGAAAATTCAGTACGAATAAGGCTTTTACCTATTATCGTAAGGGATTCGTATAAGAAAAAGAGGAATACAAGATGCAGTTAACAGGATCACAGGTTATTATAGAATGCTTAAAAGAACAGGGGGTTGACACAGTATTCGGTTATCCGGGAGGAGCCATCCTTAATGTCTATGACGAGCTCTACAAGCATCCGGAGATTAAGCATGTGCTGACCTCACATGAGCAGGGAGCAAGCCATGCGGCCGACGGCTATGCGAGAAGCACCGGAAAGGTTGGCGTCTGTCTGGCTACAAGCGGACCGGGTGCGACAAATCTGGTCACAGGAATTTCGACAGCATACATGGATTCGATTCCAATCGTCGCAATCACATGTAATGTCGGAGTCTCGTTACTTGGAAAGGACAGCTTTCAGGAGATAGATATTGCCGGAATTACAACGCCTGTAACCAAATACAGCTTTATTGTAAAGGATGTAGAGAAGCTTGCAGATACAATACGCAGAGCTTTCGATATAGCAAGAAAAGGCAGACCGGGTCCTGTGCTTGTGGATATTCCAAAGAATGTTACGGCAGATCTGGTAGAGTACACCAGGCAGGAAATCAAGCTTCCTGAGCGTGTGACAGAAACAATTACAGACAGTGACATTGATAATGCAATTGAACTCATAAAAGCATCCAAAAAGCCATATATATTTGTAGGAGGCGGAGTGGTTCTCTCCGGAGCAAGCAAAGAGCTTAAGGAATTTGTAGACAAGGTGAATGCACCTGTTTGCGATACGCTCATGGGCAAGGGTGCATATGATGGCACAAGTGATAACTACACAGGCATGCTTGGTATGCATGGCACAAAGACATCAAACCTTGGAGTTTCAGAGTGCGACCTTTTGATTGCGATTGGTACACGTTTTTCGGACAGAGTGCTTGGCAATCCTAAAAAGTTTGCAGACCAGGCCAAGATATTACAGTTTGACGTAGACGCAGCAGAGATTAATAAAAATATCCGTGTTACATCGAGTGTTATAGGCGATGTGAAGGAAATACTTACACGCATCAACAAAAAGCTTACACAGCTTGACCACAATTCATGGGTTGAGCATGTGCTTGCATATGCAAAGACTTTTCCTCTTACATATCACAAAGAGGGACTTAGCGGACCATTTGTTATTGAAAAAATCTATGAAATGACAAAAGGAAATGCTATAATGGTTACTGAGGTCGGTCAGCATCAGATGTGGGCAGCCCAGTATTACAAATACAGCAAGCCGAGAACTCTTCTTACATCAGGAGGTCTTGGTACCATGGGATACGGTCTCGGTGCTGCAATCGGTGCCCAGACAGCTAATCCTGACAGGACTGTAGTCAACATTGCAGGTGACGGATGCTTCAGAATGAACATGAACGAGCTTGCAACAGCTTCAAGAGAAAAGCTTCCTCTTATCGAGGTTATAATAAACAACCATGTACTTGGAATGGTACGCCAGTGGCAGACTCTTTTTTACGAGAAGCATTACTCGGCAACCGTACTTGATGATGGGGTGGATTATGTAAAGCTTTCAGAAGCAATGGGAGCCACCGCACGACGTGTTAAGACCCAGGAAGAATTTGAAAAAGCATTTGCAGATGCCTTAAAGAGCAAGACACCGTTTGTCATCGATTGTATCATTGATTCAGATGACAAGGTATGGCCTATGGTTGCACCGGGCAAGCCTATCAACGAGTCTTTCGATGAAGAGGACTACAATGCGACACAAGGAGGAAATTAGAGTGAGTAGAGTTTACAATTTTTCAGCAGGACCTGCAGTTTTACCTGAGGAGGTATTGCAGGAAGCAGCAGCAGAGATGATGGATTATAAGGGAAGCGGAATGTCGGTTATGGAGATGAGCCACAGATCTAAATGGTTTGATGACATCATCAAGGATGCCGAGAAAGATCTCCGCGAGCTTATGAATATACCTGACAATTACAAGGTACTTTTCCTTCAGGGTGGTGCTTCACAGTTCTTCGCTGAGGTACCGATGAACCTTATGAAAAATAAAAAAGCAGGATACATTATTACAGGTCAGTGGGCTAAAAAGGCGTTTGCCGAGGCTAAGATTTACGGAGATGCCGTAGAGCTTGCTTCGTCTGCAGATGAGACCTTCTCATACATACCTGACTGCTCAGATTTACCAATCACAGATGATATGGATTATGTATACATTTGCGAGAACAATACTATCTACGGAACAAAGTACAAGAAGCTTCCAAACACAAAGGGAAAGAACCTTGTAGCTGATGTATCTTCATGCTTCTTATCAGAGCCTGTAGATGTATCAAAATATGCTGTTATCTATGGCGGAGTACAGAAGAATGTAGGACCTGCCGGAGTAGTTATAGCAATTATCAGAGAGGACCTTATCACAGATGATTGTCTACCGGGCACACCAACCATGCTCAAGTGGAAGACTCAGGCCGATAATGATTCTCTTTACAATACACCACCATGCTACGGCATCTATATCTGTGGCAAGGTATTCAAATGGCTCAAGAAGATGGGCGGTCTTTCAGTTATGAAGGAGAGAAATGAGGAGAAGGCCAAGATTCTCTACGATTTCCTTGATCAGAGCAAGCTCTTTAAGGGAACAGTAAGAAAAGAGGACAGATCACTCATGAATGTTCCGTTTGTAACAGGAGATGCAGAGCTTGATGCCAAGTTTGTAAAGGAGGCAACTGCAGCCGGATTTGTAAACCTTAAAGGACACCGTACAGTTGGCGGAATGAGAGCATCTATCTACAATGCTATGCCAAAAGAGGGCGTTGAGAAGCTTGTAGAGTTTATGAAGAAGTTTGAGGAGGAGAATGCATAATGTTTAATTACACATGCTTAAACCCAATCGCAGGAGTAGGCCTTGACCTGTTCTCTGACGATTATAAAAAGGTTGATGATATTAAGGATGCAGATGCAGCACTTGTAAGAAGTGCCGCTATGCATGACATGGAGCTTGGCGACAAGGTGCTTGCTGTGGCAAGAGCAGGAGCAGGAGTAAACAATATTCCGCTTGACAAGTGTGCCGAGCAGGGAATCGTTGTATTCAACACACCGGGAGCCAATGCAAATGGTGTTAAGGAGCTTGTGTTTGCCGGAATGCTTTATGCATCAAGAGATATCGTTGGAGGTATCGACTGGTGTCTTGCAAACCAGAACGATGAGAATATTGCGAAGACAGCCGAGAAGCAGAAAAAGAACTTTGCAGGAACAGAGATTTCAGGCAAGAAGCTCGGTGTTATCGGACTTGGAGCCATCGGTGTACTTGTTGCAAATGCAGCAGTACATATGGGCATGGATGTTTACGGATATGATCCATACATCTCAGTAAATGCTGCATGGAACCTTTCAAGAAGCGTTAAGCATATCAGCAATGTTGAGGACATCTACAAGAACTGTGATTTCATCACAATCCATGTACCTCTTCTTGATTCAACAAAGAAGATGGTAAACGCTGATGCTATTGCAATGATGAAGCCAACCGCTATCGTATTAAACTTTGCCAGAGATCTTCTCGTTGACGAAGAGGCTATGGTAGATGCACTTGCCAAGGGCAAGGTTAAGAAGTACGTTTCAGATTTCCCTAACAACACAACTGTTGGAGCAAAGGGCTGCATCGTAACACCTCATCTTGGAGCATCTACAGCAGAGTCAGAGGACAATTGTGCAGTTATGGCTGTCAAGGAGCTGAGAGATTACTTAGAGAATGGTAATATCGTTCATTCAGTAAACTTCCCTGACTGCAGCATGGGTGCATGCACAGCTTCAGGCAGAGTCGGAATCCTTCACAAGAATGTTAAGGGTATGATTGGACAGATTACAACAGCTCTTGCAGAGGCTGATATTAATGTATCTGATCTGACAAACAAGGGCAAGGGTGACTATGCATATTCTCTTCTTGATCTTGATTCAGCTATTGATGCTTCTACCGTTGAGAAGCTTTCTGCCATTGACGGAGTGCTCAGAGTGAGAGTTATTAAATAGTGAATTAATATTTGATTTAAATACTGATCCCCCATATTTTATATGGGGGATTTAGTGGGTTATAAGGAAGTAACAAATATAGAAAATATATAAGAAATATAAGAGATATAAAAGATATAAGAGATATATAGGAGATTATATGATCAGACAAATTCTTGGTGAAGTATCAGTGCCGGTTGCAAACACCGAGGTACAGCAGGTTATTGAAAACCCGGGCATTGTAAAGACATATCTGGAGAAGTATATGCCATCGCTTATCAGCTTTCTCGTGCAGCTTGTTGTTGCGATAGTGATACTGCTTATAGGGATTAAGGTGATTAAATCAGTTGTGAAAATAATTAAAAAAGGATTTGATAAAAGCAGAATGGACGCTGCAGTGGCATCATTTCTTGCAAATATGATTAAATACTTTTTGTATTTTATTCTTGTCATGGCGCTGCTTTCGGGCTTTGGAGTGGCGACCGGCTCTGTTATAGCGGTTCTTGGCTCTGCCGGACTTACTGTAGGTATGGCATTGCAGGGCAGTCTGTCGAATTTCGCAGGAGGCGTGCTTATTCTTTTGATGAAGCCGTTTAGCGTGGGCGATTACATAGTTGACGGTTCAAGTGGTACAGAGGGCACTGTAAAGGATATAAATCTGTTTTATACAAGGCTTTTGACAATAGATAACAAGATGGTTATGATACCAAACGGAAAGCTTGCTGATTCGTGTATCACAAATGTATCTATGATGGATAAGAGGATGCTTGATTTGAGAGTAACAGTATCCTACAGCACAGATTTAGCATTTGCAAAGAGTGTGCTGGAATCTGTTGTCACATCAGCAGATACGATGCTTCACGACGAGCCGAGCAATGTGTTTGTGAGTGAGCTGCAGGATTCGGCAATAGAGCTCGGTGCGAGAATCTGGGTGAAGAACGAGGATTACTGGAACACAAAATGGCAGCTTACAGAAGAAATTAAAACAGCATTTGATAAAAATAACATCGAAATTCCGTTTCCACAGATGGATGTTAATATTCAGAAGAGGAGCATAGACTCTGACTTTTAAAGCCGGATGTTGCAGAATATTACTTTAACAGATTTTTTGTGGTAAATATACTTATAATTTAACTATAATATGTAAAAATGTGGTATACTATCATCATCGCATTTTAGGAGGAATAATTGATGACAATTCACGATTTGGCTGAATACGAGATTTTAGATGAGCACAGAGTGGAGGATGTCCAGTCGGATGGATTCATTCTGAGACACAAAAAAAGTGGTGCAAGGATTGCCATTTTATCAAATAATGATGATAATAAGGTATTTTATATAGGCTTCAGGACTCCGCCGGAGGATGAGACGGGTGTGCCGCATATTATTGAGCATACAACACTCTGCGGTTCAAAGAAGTTCCCTGTAAAGGATCCTTTTATTGAGCTGGCAAAGGGCTCACTCAATACATTTTTAAATGCCATGACATACCCTGACAAGACAGTTTATCCTGTTGCCAGCTGCAATGATCAGGATTTTAAGAATCTCATGGATGTGTATCTGGATGCAGTGTTTAATCCGAATATCACAAAGTACGAGGAGATTTTCAAGCAGGAGGGCTGGCACTACGAGCTTACAGGCAAGGATGACGAGCTTAAGATAAACGGAGTGGTGTACAATGAGATGAAGGGAGCATACTCATCGCCGGATGAGGTGCTTTCAAGCCAGATTTACCGCTCACTGTTTCCGGACAATACCTACAGCAAGGATTCTGGCGGTAATCCGGAGTATATTCCTAAGCTTACGTATGAAGCATATCTGGACTTCTATCACAAGTATTATCATCCATCCAATTCATACATTTATCTGTATGGTGATATGGATGTTGTCGAGAGACTTGAGTGGCTGGATAAGGAATATCTGAGCCTGTATGATTATAAAAAAGTTAATTCAGAAATTAATAAACAGCCTGCATTTGATGAAATAAAGAATGTTGAGGCACAGTATTCAATTACCATGGATGATTCACAGGAGAATAAGACTTATCTATCTTATAACCGTGTGGTAGGGGATTCGCTTGATGAGATGCTCTATCAGGCATTTGATGTGCTTGACTATGCACTTGTCAGCTCACCGGGAGCACCGGTGAAGCAGGCATTGATAGATGCGGGAATCGGTGATGATGTGTATGGCTCATATGATGCGGGCATTTTGCAGCCGGTATTCTCGTTTGTGGCAAAGAATGCCAATGCATCTCAGGCAGATGAGTTTGAAAGCATTATAGAAAGCACTCTTAAAGAAGTTGTTAAAACAGGAATTAATAAAGAAGCACTCCTCGCGGGAATCAACAGCAGCGAGTTCAAATTCAGGGAGGCTGACTTCGGACAGTTTCCTAAGGGACTCCTTTTTGGATTAAACTGTTTAGACAGCTGGCTGTTTGATGATATGAAGCCTTTTATACATCTGGAGTGTCTTGGTACCTTTGCTAAGCTTCGAAAGGCTGTAGATACCGATTATTTTGAAAAGCTTATACAGGAGTATCTGCTTGACAATACCCATGGTTCATCTGTCACAGTAAAGCCGAAGCGTGGACTTGGCAATGAGAGGGAGGAGGCTTTGGCAAAGGAGCTTTCCGATTACAAGGCATCTCTTTCAGATGAAGAGATTAAGAAGCTGATTGAGGATACAGAGCATTTAAAGAAATATCAGGAGGAGCCTTCGTCGGATGAGGACCTGCGCAAGCTTCCAATGCTTACAAGAGCAGATATGAAAAAGAATGCTATGCCTTTTTCAAACATTGAGGATGAGCTTTTGGATGTAAAGGTTGTGCGTCATGACATAGAGTCAAACGGCATTGATTATATATCATTTTTATTTGATGCAGGTGATTTTGCCCAGAGTGAGCTTGGCTATCTTGGCTTCTTTACAAACGCACTCGGGCTGGTGAGCACCGAAAAGTACAGCTATACTGATTTAGCCAATGCTACCAACATATATACCGGCGGAATCAGCACAGGTACTGCAAGTCACCCGGATATTAAGGATAGAAATAATTTCGTGTTTAAGTTTGAAGTGAAGCTTAAGGTATTGGAGAAAAATCTTGACAAGGCACTTGAGCTTATGGAGCAGATGCTTCTTACATCGGATTTTACAGATACAAAGAGACTGGGTGAGCTTGTAGCGCAGATTAAGGCAAGGCTTCAGGCTAACCTTAGCAGTTCAGGTCATTTGGTTGCAGCTATGCGAAGCATGTCGAGCTTCTCGCGCTACGCGCTTTATCAGGACGAGTTAAAGGGAGTTGCTTTTTACCGCTCTATATGCCGCATAGAAAAGGAGCTTTCAGAGTCACCAAAGAGTGTGTCAGATAAGCTTGCTGCAATAGCCAAAAAGCTGTTTGCAAGAAACAGAATGCTTATCAGCTTTACCGGAAATAACGAGGCATATGGCAATGCAAAGCCTTCACTGGAAAAAGTTATAGCTGGATTTAATAAAATGAGTGCTGTAGGCAATCAGGCAGAGGTTCATTTCAATACAGCAAAGGAAGCATTTATCGATGCATCCCAGATACAGTATGTGGCAAAAACAGGTGATTTCATCTGCGAGGGCTATGAATACACCGGAGCACTGAGACTGCTGCGTATCATCTTAAGCTATGATTATCTCTGGATAAATGTCAGGGTAAAGGGCGGTGCTTACGGCTGCATGAATACATTCCTTAGAAGCGGAGAGAGCTACTTTGTCTCATATCGAGACCCTAATCTGTCAGACACACTTGATGTCTATGACAGGATACCTGAGTATATAAAGAGCTTTTCACCTGATGAGAGGGATATGACCAAGTATATTATCGGTACCTTCAGTGCACTTGATACGCCTATGAATCCGGAAGCAAAGGGAAGCAGATCACTGTCTGCATATCTCGAGGGTATTACCTACGAGCAGATTCAAAAGGAGAGAAATGAGATACTAAATGCACAGCCGGAGGATATCAGAAGGCTTGCAGACCTTGTAGAGGCAGTGCTTAAGAAGGACAGTATATGTGTCATCGGCAATGAAAATATGATTAAAGAGTCGGCAGGGCTCTTTGAGAATGTTGAAAAGCTTATATAAATACAGATTCACATAGGAGGAAAAATGATACAGAATTTCAAATCGGGTTTTGTTACAATAATCGGTAGACCAAACGTGGGCAAGTCAACACTAATGAACAGGCTTATCGGTCAGAAAATTGCCATCACATCAAACAAGCCTCAGACCACAAGAAACCGCATCCAGACAGTATACACGGATATGGAAAAGGGACAGATAGTGTTCCTTGATACTCCGGGCATACACAAGGCCAAAAACAAGCTGGGCGAGTATATGGTCAATGTGGCGGAAAAGACATTAAATGAGGTGGATGTTGTGCTGTGGCTTGTGGAACCGACCAACTTTATCGGGGCGGGAGAGCAGCATATCATAGAGCAGCTTAAAAAGGTTAATACACCTGTTATATTGATTATCAACAAGGTAGATACAGTGGAAAAGGAAAAGGTGCTTGAGTATATAGACACCTACCGCAAGGTATACGACTTTGCAGAGATTATTCCTACGTCAGCCTTAAGAGGACAGAATACGGATGATGTTATTAATTCTATATTTAAGTATTTGCCTTATGGCCCACAGTTCTATGATGAGGACACCATCACAGATCAGCCGGAGCGTGCAATCTGTGCTGAGATTATCAGGGAAAAAGCGCTCCATGCTCTAAATGACGAGGTGCCGCATGGCATTGCAGTAGGAATTGACCGCATGAAGACAAGAAAGACAAAGAGTGGTTCTATTATAGATATGGATGCCACAATTGTCTGCGAGCGAGACTCCCATAAGGGAATCATTATAGGAAAGCAGGGCAGTATGCTCAAAAAAATCGGTACCAATGCGCGCTATGAGATGGAAAGACTGCTTGACTGTAAGGTGAATCTGAAGCTATGGGTCAAGGTAAAGAAGGATTGGAGAGACAGCGACTTCCTTATCAAGAACTTTGGATACAAAGAGGAAGAATAGTATTTTGAAAGTAAGATTAAGATGTCACAGAGTGTAGTGTTGACCGGTATGGTGCTTTCAGCCATGCCGGTAGGGGATTTTGACAAAAGAATAACGATTCTCACAAAGGAACGAGGGAAAATCACAGCCTTTGCAAGGGGCGCAAGACGTCCAAACAGCCAGCTTATGGCAGGAAGCAATCCATTTTCGTTTGGTGAGTTTGAGCTGTTTGAGGGTAAAAGCGCATATTCTCTTTCAAAGGTCACAATCAGCAACTATTTCAGGGAGCTGACACAGGATTTGGAAGCAGTATACACCGGGTTTTACTTTCTGGAGTTCTGCGGATATTTTTGTCAGGAGAACAATGACGAGAAGGATATGTTAAAGCTCCTTTATCAATCACTACGGGCTCTTGAATCACCGGCATATAAAAATGAGCTGGTCAGGGCAGTTTTTGAGCTTAAGGCTATTACGATAAATGGCGAGGGCCCATCGCTGTTTTCGTGTATACACTGTCATTCAAGTGAAGGACTTAATGTCTTTTCGGCAAGACGCGGAGGGGTGTTTTGTGACAACTGTGGCACGCAGGTGCAGGGCAGGCATATACTAAGCGATACACTCTATACCATGCAGTATATTGTTTCAGCTGATATCACGAAGCTGTACACATTTGCAGTGTCAGACGATGTGCTTGAGGAGCTGAGAAGCATAATGAAGGAATATCTTTCAATCTACGTGCATCATGATTTTAAATCAGCAGCTTTTCTGTGATAAATTAAAGCATGAAATTAAATCATGAAATAATTAATAGATACTATGCATGTCGTTGCCCTTTAAAATATGATACTTGAAATCATATATACAAAAGGGTATAATATCATAGATTATATTTTAGGAGGCAGCTATGAATAAAAAGCTATCAATGCTGTTGCCTGTTATTGCGACATGCGGTTTGCTTGCCGGGTGCGGTACAGATTATTATACCAAGGACAGCACGGTGTTTGTTGCAAAAAACGGCAGCGTGGTATCTACAGATGTCGAGGACTTTGATACAGCTGCATACAAGCAGGATGACTTACAAAGCTATGTGGACAAGTCAATAGACGACTACAATAAGAAGAATGACGGTTCGATCAAGCTCAAAAAGCTGACTGTCGAGAAAAAGAAGGCATCTCTTACCATGAGCTATGCATCAACCGATGAATACACTGATTTCAATGGGACAAAACTTTTTTCAGGAACGATTGCGGAGGCTCTGGCAGCCGGATATGATTTCAAGACCGATTTCGCAGCGATAGATGATGGCAAGGCAAAGAAATGTGAATCATCTGAGTTTCTGGATGAAACCGGCTACAAGGTCGTTGTTTACGAAGGCAGCTCAAATTTGCACGTGAAAGGGAAAATATTATATGCATCTGTCGACAAAGTAAAGCTTGTAGATGACAAAACAGTTGCGATTGGTGACAAGTACAGCCTGCTTGCATCACAAACCACAGGGACAGAGAGTGTCACAGAGAACACGGAAGCAGTAAAAGCCGATGCGACGGAAGGAACGGAAAACGGAGCGGATGATAGTGTCAGTGATGATGATATATTAAACTCGGTCAAGCAAGACAACGAGGTCACATTTGACTTTGACAGTGAGGAGGACAATTCGGCGCCGGTGTCATATATCACATATGTTATATATAAGTAGATTAAGGCGTGAATTGTTATTTAATTATAATTAAGAATACAAGTAACTATTCAGTACATCTGATTCTAATGCGCCTGCAGCTTACAGCTGTGAAGGTACTGAACAGTTACGAATACAAATAAATCATAAGTAAGATAGAGAGGAAACAAGAATTATGGAAAAGACCATGGACAAAATCGTACAGGTAGCAAAAGCAAGAGGATTTGTATATCCGGGCTCAGAAATTTACGGAGGTCTTGCAAATACATGGGATTATGGAAACCTGGGCGTAGAGCTTAAAAACAACGTAAAAAGAGCATGGTGGAAGAAATTTATCCAGGAGAATCCTTATAACGTAGGTGTGGACTGCGCCATCCTCATGAATCCTCAGACATGGGTTGCATCAGGACATCTCGGCGGCTTCTCAGATCCGCTTATGGATTGTAAGGAGTGCCACGAGCGATTCAGAGCCGACAAAATCATCGAGGATTTTGCGCAGGACAATGGTATTGAGCTTGAGACATCAGTTGATGGCTGGACAAACGAGCAGATGGTAGATTTCATCAAGGAGCACAATGTTCCATGTCCATCATGCGGCAAGCACAATTTTACAGATATCAGACAGTTCAACCTCATGTTCAAGACCTTCCAGGGTGTTACAGAGGATGCTAAGAATACAGTATATCTTCGTCCTGAGACAGCACAGGGTATCTTTGTAAACTTTAAAAATGTACAGCGTACATCACGTAAAAAGATTCCGTTCGGTATCGGACAGGTTGGTAAGTCATTCCGTAACGAGATTACACCTGGTAACTTCACCTTCAGAACACGTGAGTTCGAGCAGATGGAGCTTGAGTTCTTCTGCGAGCCTGGAACAGATCTTGAGTGGTTTAAGTATTGGAGAGGCTTCTGCCGTGACTGGCTCATTTCTCTTGGAATCAAGGAGGATGAGATGAGACTGCGTGATCATGATCCTGCTGAGTTAGCCTTCTATTCAAAGGGAACTACAGATATCGAGTTCTTATTCCCATTCGGATGGGGCGAGCTTTGGGGCATTGCGGATCGTACAGATTATGACCTCGGACGTCATCAGGAAGTTTCAGGACAGGATCTTACATACTTCGATGACCAGAAGAATGAGAAATATCTGCCATACGTTATCGAGCCATCACTCGGTGCAGACCGTGTAGTACTTGCCTTCCTTTGCGCAGCTTATGATGAGGAGGATATTGGTACACCGGAGAAGCCGGATGTAAGAACAGTATTCCATTTCCATCCTGCACTTGCACCTGTAAAGATTGGAGTGCTTCCGCTGTCAAAGAAGCTCAATGAGAGTGCTGAAAAGGTATTTGCACAGCTTTCAAAGACATACAACTGTGAGTATGATGACAGAGGAACAATCGGAAAGAGATATCGTCGTCAGGATGAAATCGGAACACCATTCTGCGTGACATATGATTTCGACTCAGAGGAAGACCATTGCGTGACAGTACGTGACCGTGACACAATGGAGCAGGAGCGTATCGCAATTGATGAGCTTGATGCTTATTTTGCAAAGAAATTTGAATTCTAATTTTGTGAGAAATGACGAAAAATTTTACGAAAAAAAGCTAAAAAGAAGCGTATAAAGTTTTTTCGGAATATAGATTTGTTAAAACATACAAAATTAGGAATTAAGTAACAAAAAACATATCAGAAATCAAATTTTATGATATAATATAGATGACAAATGACAACCAAAGATATAGTAAGCTATTCTTTGGTTGTTCTGATATATGGAGATTATGAATATGGAAGCAAAAGAATTAAAGAAGCTGAGCAGAAGTGAGCTGCTAGAGATGCTTTTAGACAGAAGTAAAGAGGTTGAACACTTAAGAAAAGAGCTTGACGAGACAAAAAAACATATTCAGACACTTGAGCGTGAGGTAAAGACATCTGGTGATATCAATGCTGCAATTAATAAACTCACGTCAGCAACAGAGGAAATCCAGAAATTTGCCGCCGTAATATCCATGGCTTCAAATAATCTGACAAGAAAATAATATAGAAGCAATATTTTGTGGTTATGAAATGGATAATTGGACAAAAGAATGATAGAAAAAATATATAAAAAGGCAATATATGCTCTGGCAAGAGTTGCCGTAAAGTACATTGAGCTAAGAAAAAAAAGAGAACAGAAGAAAATTAAGCAGAATAAATCAGCTAACCTCACAAATTCGACAAAAAGCTGCACAGATGCTGAATACAATAAAAAGGTAGTTGCAGAGATTAATCATAACAATATTGTAGCTGTTGCAGAAAGCAAAAATAATATTGATGTAGTGGATTTAAGCAAAGACGAGGAGCTGAAGGATGTCGAACAGAAACCACTTACCAATGAGGATAAGCTTGATTTACTTTTGGCACAGATGATGGAAACAGCTGTTAAGTCATCTGAAAAAGTAACGCAGGTACATAAGCAGACCCAAAATGTTGATGAAAATATATCACAGGAAATAGCGGAAATAATTCCGGTCAAATATGTAACACCGGCGCCAGACATAACTCCTGATATAGAAAAAAATATTGAAATAGAGAAGGAATATCAGCAGACTAAAAAAGGAAACCGGCCGGAGGATATATCTGTACATATAGAAAAGGAAATATCAAGGAAGGTTTCAGAAGAAAACAGAGTTGAGAATAAAGAAGTTGAGAATAAAAGTGCTGAGAAGACTGAAGATAGATCGGGCTATCGCAGTATCATGACAGACGACTATGACCGTTATAGCGATGATCTTGGCATAAAGGAGCTGCGTCAGGAACTGAGAAGAGTGAAGTATAACAACAAATTTGCAGCAACACTCTTCAATACCGTAGGAACACTTGTGGTAGTGGCAGCGGCAGCAATATTGGTCGCAAACCTGTGGCTCCCTATTTTGAAGGTGACCGGAACATCCATGTCACCGACGTTACAGGAGGGACAGGTGCTTATGGCATCAAAGGGGCATGACTTTAAAACAGGAGATGTCATAGCTTTTTATTACAATAACAAGATACTTGTAAAAAGAGTTATTGCGATGCCGGGTGACTGGGTCAATATATCAGAGGATGGCACGGTTTATGTAAACGATATCGCAATTGATGAACCGTATCTCAATGAAAAAGCTTTAGGAGACTGTAATATAGAGCTGCCTTATCAGGTTCCTGAATCCAAGATTTTCGTGATGGGCGATAACAGAAGCGTATCACTTGACTCAAGAAATACAGCTATAGGCTGTATCTCAGAGGAACAGGTAGTCGGAAGAGTCACATTTGCCATATGGCCATTGTCTAAAATTGGCAAAGTTGACTAAAAATATTTAGCTTTTTTTAGTAAAAAAGTAGAAAAATCAGATTTATGGTCCCGTGTGACCGCTGTGTGACCAAAAAGGTGTAATATGTTAGCTGAACGATTAAGATATTAAGCAAATGGAATTATATAACTCTATGAAAGGAGGATGCAGAATGGATAAGGATATGGAACGTCTCGGCAAAGAACGGCTTAAAAGAGTGAGAAGACGTAGACAGCTTGCTACGTTTATTATTTCAATGGCTGTTATTGTGCTGGGCATTACTGCGTACAGACTTATACAACCTGCATCTGCAGAAGATCAGAACAAGTACGAGTTCGAGGTGGATGGACAGAAGGAAACATATACCAATCTGGGGAAGCTTAAAAATCCTCCGGTGGTGAAGCTTGAAGGTGATCAGCCTGAAGTAGAATGGGATGGAAAGACATTTAATTATAAGGTTGATATGTCTTTCGCCATAGGCGAGGGTGAGTTCAAGGATGAAAGCGGAAATATAATTAAGAATTATTATATGACTTATGGACAGGATATATCTATTCCTGATGCGGTTTGTGATGGCTGGCATTCATATACAGACGAAAGCGGCAATAAGTTTTGTAATTATCGCTTTATAAAAAACAATGATGGTACATTTTCTGTATTGATTAAATTTGCTGATGATTACATACAAAGCAACACTACTGAAATTAAAGGTGGTGCGACATTTGGCGCAAGTGGCTATAGTGAAGTTAAGGACAATGGTGATGTTGTTGTTAAGATAGGCGGAGATGCTACATTAGATATAAGCAAGGAATATATCCATTGGGATAAGAACCACAGCGCTAATTATGATATTACCGTTAAAAAGTCAAATACAACAGATAATACGCTTAAGAAAGATGACAATGGCAAATATGCTGAGTATGTTGTTGATGTTTCATCTGAAAAAGGTACACCGGATGTTATTACTTTAAATGATGTGTTGGAGGCCGGCAAAATGTCTGTTGATACATCAAAGTTTACTTACACAATAACTAAAAACGGACAGCAGGTTGGTGGTGAATATACTGCTAATGTTACGGCTTCTTCGAATAATGACAATAATAATCATAAATATAATCTTACAGCAACGCTGCCTAAGCTTAATGCCGGTGAAAGCTGCCAGATAAAATACAAGTATTATTATGACACATCTCTTTGCGATAGTGGAAATGAGTCACAGGCGTCTAACAAGGTTACCGGTGAATCAATAAATAAAAAGTCTAATGAAAAGGTTATTGATACATCAAGCAGTGTTATTAAATACACGAGAGATGATCTTGATAAAACAGGTGCATACGACTCAGACAGTCAGACTGTCAAGTGGACAATCACTGTTAATAAAGAAAGAAATGATATTGTTGGGGCTGTACTGACAGATAACTGCCTTAAGGATGCAAAGAATTTTAAAATAAGCTCTGAACAGGATACCGACTGTAAAGGTGCTGAAATCCAAAAGGACAAAGAAGGCAAGATTAGCGGTATTAACTTTGTGGCTATAGATAATAAAAATGACAGTACATATGTTATTACATATGAAACATCTGTCACACCACAAAGCTATGACCAGCCTGTTAATAATCAGGTTAATTTCAATAACAAAGAGATATCGTTTAGCAAATGGGCCGGAGTAAATGTTCCGGGAACTCATAGAGATGTAAAAGTTACAAAGAACTTGACTGCCCATAATGAAGAGACTGAGAATAACAGGTATGAGCTCAGTTGGGAATCGACATTTACCATTCCTTCAACCGGAGCGGATGCAGGGGCTTGGTTTGTTGATGAACTGACAAATAATACTTCAGACAATACGGCTCATTATATGACTTATCAGCAGGTTAAAGATGTATTTGATAAGGCAAAAAACATTTTTGGCGATACGATATATAATTTTAAAGTAAAATCCGGCGATCATGAGTATGATTTTTATTCTCTTAATAGCGAAACGGATGCTAAGTTTACCAGATTTTCGTTTGAGTTTAAAGATAAGTTTGTACCTTCTAATAGCAATAAAGATGGTTATAAAGTAACTTTAAAATATAAATCATATGCAGACTATTCAGCAGGTGGCGAACTCGAGTTTAAGAACAACGTAAATTTCTGGAATGTTAATGCAAATGACTCTTTTAAAACGACAAAAGATATTAAATCATCAATTGTTAAGAGTGATGGAAATAACAATACAGCAGATACATATGTAAAGACCACTGATTCAGGATATGACGGAACGCTCACATGGATTGTAATGGTTACAATGGATAAAAATGCAACCAAATATACAATCACTGATAATATGCCGGAGGGCATCAGCGTACAAAATGTTACTGTAAAGTTAAAATACAATAATTCAGACCAAGGTTTTACATACCCTACATTGGATGGCAAGAGCTATAAAGTAGAAAATTTAAATGGCAAAAATTACTATTCTGAGGGAATTAATACTTCATGTAAAAAAGATACAAGCAATGGTCGTGAGGTAATAACTACAACTGTAGAAAAGCCAAAAGATGCAGAGGTTCGTGGCTGGGGAGAAGGTTCTAAAATTTTCCTTGTTTACAAATGTAAGGCTGATAGTGCTGAAACCCTGGAGGCAGGAAAGGAGCTTGTGTACAAGAATACAGCTTCTGCTAAATCGGACAATAATGATAAGATTGGTGAATCTAGCCAGACACAGATAATATCAAAACCAAAGCAGGATAATGAAAATATTCCGGATTCAGGAGATAAAGTTATAAGCAAAAACGGAAGCTGGAATGATGATGAACATAAGTTGAATTATACTGTTCTTATAAATCCGGAGGGCAAGACATATCTGGATGGTGGTAGGCCATTAAATTTAAAAGATGTTTTGTCGTACAAAAAAATAACTTATGAAAATGCTAGGGTAAGCTGGCAGGTGGATTTGATGCCTGGTACAGTTAAGTTCAGAGAGGCTATCAAGCAGGACGATGGAACATACAAACCTGGTGAGGTGATATCTGACTGTAAATGGACATATGATTCACAGGAAGCATCAAATGAATGGGAGTATTCAAGCAAAACAATAAATGCTATTGTCCCTGATGGAAAAGCTATAATGTTGACATACACTTATAGTGTAAAGGGTGATTTGCTACAGGAGTATAATGATTCAAAACCTAAATTTAATGTATCTAATGCCGTTTCACTGGAAGGTGTTGATAATAGTAAAACAGATATTAACACTCAATTAGAGTACACTAAATCTTATTCTTCGTTTTATGTATATAAGAATAATTCGTTTATTCTTTATAAGACAGAAGAGGGAAATAACGGAAAGTTATTGCCGAATGCAGAGTTTGATGTTTACAAATATGATCCAAACAGTACAGATACTACGAAAACACCAGAAGGATATGTCTATGTTAATAAATATGTTACCGATGATAAAGGTAAGATAGAGATTGTCTTTAATAAAAATTCAATGACATATAACACACAGTATTATGTTGTTGAGACAAAGGCTCCTAGTGGCTATGTTCTTCCAGAAGAACCGGAAAAAACATATTTCTACTTTAGTTCGCTGGATAAAGATAAATATCCTGTGGCAGCTCCAAATAACAGCTTAACAGGAAAATGTCTGGCAAACAATTATGATATAGTATATATCGGTGATGAGACTATTCCAACAACAGAAATTTCTGTTGAAAAAAATTGGGTTGATTCCAATAACAAACCTATAAATAAGACAGATGGAAGTATTTATTTACAGTTACATCGGGTGGATTCATCAGGAAATGATGATAAATACGGTGATACCGTAGAAGTGACACCGGATAAAGATGGAAACTGGTCTTATAAATTCAAAGACCTTCCTACGAAAAAGACAGATAATATAGGTCATATAACAGGCGAAACCTATAAGTATTATGTTACAGAGGTTGGAATAAATCAGAACAACAGTATGTCAGGCTATGATGTTTCTTATGTATTTAAGAATACAGATGGAACAGTGATTAACAGAACTGATGCCAATGTGGCACCGGGAAAGAATATGGCTGTTGACTCAGGTACTATTGAGATTACAAATAAGCTCAATGAGTATAAGCTTCCTGAAACAGGTGGAAGCGGTAACAGATGGTTGTATATGTTAAGTGGAGTTGTGCTTATTGCGATAGCTACAATAACACTTTTCTATAAAAAACAAAAAGTATTATAAAAAAAGGAGAATGCGAAATGAAAACAATCAAACGAAGCATTGCATTAGTGCTTGCTATGATTCTTACACTTGCAATGAGTGTAACTGTATTTGCAGCACCAAACGCAGATCAAAACACATTCAGTCTTACACTTAACAAGGCTGTCAAAGGACACACTTATGAGGCTTATCAGATTTTATCTGGTGATTTATCAGCAGATAAAGCAACTCTTTCTAACATAAAGTGGGGAGAGGGCATTACAGAAGCAGGACAGACTGCTCTCGGCGGTGATGCTGCTAGTTATGCTGAAAAACTCGGTGGTTTTGGTAACAACTCTTCAGAGCTTAAAGAGCAGGCGCAGATTATTGGTGCAAACTTAGCATCAGCATCAGGCTCAGTTACAGTAACAGATTCGGATGCAAAGAATGTAATCAGCAACCTTAAGCCAGGTTACTACCTTATCAAAGATCAGGATAATTCTTTACAGGGTCAGGAATCTTACACAGAGTTCATTCTTCATATTACAGATGATGTAGTTGCAAATGTAAAGGCAGATGTTCCTTCTGTAGAGAAGAAGGTTAAGGATACAAACGACACAACAGGCGTGACAACAGATTGGCAGGATTCAGCCGATTACGATATCGGAGATGATGTTCCATTCCAGCTCACAGCTACATTAGCAAACAACATTGAAAGCTACAAGGCATACTCTCTCGAGTTTGATGATACTCTTTCAAAAGGACTTGACTACAACAATGATGCAGTAATTAAATTAGGTGAGAAGGATGTTACAGATTATTTCACACCTAGCTATGATGCAACAGCTAAGACACTTACATTTACATGTGACAATATCTTAGCATTTGGCGCTAAAAACTCAGATCAGATTGTTGTTGAGTATACAGCAAAGCTTAACGAGAATGCGGTAATCGGCGCAGCCGGAAACCCAAATAAAGTTAGTCTTAAGTTCTCTAACAACCCTAACAATGGTGGTGAGGGAGACAGAGGTACGACTCCTGAAGACAAGGTTATCGTATTTACTTACAAGTTAACTGTAAACAAGGTTGACAAAGATAATAAGCCACTTACAGGTGCAGAGTTCTCACTTTTCAAGAAAGTAAAGGTTGACGGACAAGAGGAGCTTAAGCTTGTAGAGGTTAAGAAGATTCTTTCTACTAATACAGAGGGAACAGTATTCGGATTCACAGGCTTAGATGATGGTACATACGTATTACGCGAGACAAAGACACCTGACGGATACAACTCAATCGAGGATCAGACATTTACAATTTCTGCAAAGCATGACGAGTCTAGTGATAATCCAACGCTTACAGATCTTACAGGAGATGTAGCATCTGGTTCAATTATTGATTTAGGTGTTAAGCTTGATAAGGGTGAGTTATCTACAAATGTAGTAAACAACAAGGGTTCAGTTCTTCCTTCAACTGGTGGTGCCGGACGTGTAGCAATCTACGTAATTGGTGCTATCTTAGTTATCGGTGGTGGAATTGTTCTTGTAACAAAGAAGCGTGTTAGATAATTAATATCTGACTGGCACTATTTAGTTTTAAATATTATGCTGCCACAGGTTATAAATCTGTGGCAGCTATAATAGATTTTATTTAGAGTTTATGTAACAGTAAGGAGAGCACTATGAAAAGACGTTTATCTACTATTCTTTTTGGCGTAGTGTTTATCGCAGGGTTGTCCTTACTGCTATATCCGACAGTAAGTGATTATTGGAATTCATTTCATCAGTCCAGAGCCATTGCAAGCTACGTTGATGCGGTAGACAACACGGATGAGCAAAAGCTTGATGAGATGCGAAAAGCTGCACAGGCATATAATGAGAAGCTTTTAAGTAAGCAGGATCGTTATGAAATGTCAGATCAGGATAAAGCAGAGTATGAAAGTCTTCTTGATGTATCTGGCACAGGAGTCATGGGCTATGTTGAGATTCCGTCCATCAATGTCTCATTGCCGATTTACCACGGCACAGACAATACAATACTTCAGATAGGTGTTGGCCATATTGAGGGCACATCGCTTCCGGTTGGCGGAGCAAGCACACATTGTGCTGTTTCAGGACACAGGGGACTTACGTCGTCTAAGCTATTTACGGATATTGACCAGATGGCGGAGGGGGACACATTTAAGCTGTATGTGCTTGGCGAGACACTGACCTACGAGGTTGATCAGATAAGGATTGTTTTGCCTGATGAGCTTAATGACTTAAAGATTGAGGAAGGTCAGGATTACTGTACACTTATCACATGTACACCGTATGGTGTGAATTCACACAGGCTTCTTATCAGGGGGCACAGGATTGCAAATGATGCACAGGGACTTATTGTCGAGGATGTAAAGCAGGTACAGCCGTTACATGAAGCCATAGTGCTTGGCATTCTGTTTCTGGTTTTGTATATTATAATTTGTAAGATACTTAGTAAAACGATATTGTATAGATTCAGATAGAATCAGGAAGGAGGAAAAATGCACAATAGTTTAAAAAGAGCTGTCAGTATAGCTATAGCAGCGATAGCCTTGTTTTCTCTGCCATGTGGAAGCATTTTTGCAAGGACGCATATTGATATTGATAAGAAATGCTCTATAACAGTTGATATCCCTGATACATGGGAGGATTTGTATACTGTGGATTTTCCCGTAGAGCTTTACAGAGTGGCAGATGTAGATGAGAACGATGTATACACTGCAACGAAGCAGTTTGATGAGCTGGCTAAATCTATATCAGATATCAGCAGTAAAACTACCGCAGATGACTGGGAAAAGATGGCAAAGACAGCTGCGGACATTGCAGACAAAGGTTCTTTGACAGCAGATGAGGCAATAGATGTTTCAAACGGAAGGGGAAACGTCACAGGCGTTAAGACGGGACTGTATCTGGTGTATGCAAAGCCGGCTAATTCGGCAAGATTTGGATACACATTTGTGCCGTATCTGATTTCGGCTCCGAATAATGAGTTTGCTATGACAGGAAGCGGCTCAGATTCATGGATATATGATGATATCGATATCGAGCTGAAGCCTGAACAGACCGGGCTTATGGGAAGCTTACAGATTAATAAGACATTAAAGACATACAATACAGCACTCGGTGAGCCGGTGTTTGCATTTGATGTTGAGGCCTACGACAGGGATGGTAATGTGGTGTTTTCCGATATCGCATCAATCAGATTTGACAGTACAGGGGCTAAGAGCGTAGTTATTGACAATATTCCGGCAGGGTCAAGGGTGATAGTAAAGGAGGTATATGCCGCTGGCAGTTATCAGGTGACCTCCTCAGACAGCATAGAGACACAGATTGTGGCCGGTGAGACCGCAGATGTTGATTTCACAAACGATTACAACGACAAATTGATTTATAGTACCGGTGTCGTAAACCATTTTGAGTATGACGGAACCGGATGGGAATGGGTGCAGAATTAATGAAAAAATTATCAGAGTCTTGTAAAAAACTTAATAGAAATCACCGTATTCTTGTATGTGCAGCCTTTGCTGCAACACTCATTGTCTGTGGTGTTTCAGTTAAACCGACACTGGCATATTTTACAACCTATGCTACGGCAAAGGGCGGTATCTCAGTAGATATCGGTCCTACAACTGATGTCAAGGAGAAGTTTAAGGACTGGAAGAAAACTATTGAGATTGAGAATACAGGAAAAGCAGACTGTTTTGTCAGGGTAAAGGTAATTGCAGCAAGCCAGTTTGATATACAGGCATCAGGCTCAAACTGGAGTCTTTCAGATGATGGCTACTGGTATTACAGTCAGGTAGTGCCGGTTGGTGGTAAAACCGAGCCGATTGTTGCAGCTATCACAGTTAGTGAAAAGGTAAAGACCAGCTTCAATGTAGTTGTGGTTCAGGAGTGTGCTCCTGTCACATATGATGAGAATGGCAATCCGTGTGTCGCACCTGATGCAAAATGGGATGCGACAGCACAATATGATAAAGAGGAGGGCGAAGAGTAATGAAGAGAAAACTTCCAATTATACTTGTAGCATCCTCTGCGATAATGCTTGCAGCATCGACGATTGGATCTACAAAAGCGACTCTTACATATATGAGTGATAATTATCTGGCTCAGATTGACATCAAATCCATCGGTGTTACTTTGACTGAGAATGGCAATGATGTGAGCTGGCGTGATTATAAGCATAAGGATGATGACTGGAGCGAGGCAACAGGAGTGCTGCTTGGAGATATGCTAAAGGATGCCGGAGATGAAAAACTGATTCTCGACAAAAAGTACGATGAGAAGCTTGCTGTCAAAAACAGCGGCTCGATAGATGAGTATGTGAGAGTGACTGTGCAGCATTACTGGGCTGATAAGGAGACAGGTGATAAGCTTTCAAAACTTGATCCATCAAAGATACAGATTGACTTTACAAACGATGGCTGGACAGAGGATAAGAGTGCTGAGACTACAGAGCGAAATGTATTTTACTACAATTCTATTTTAAAAAAAGGTCAGACATCCACTGATTTTACAGACAAAATCAGTATATCCGGCGATATCGCAGCTATTGTGGGTCAGACATCACAGACTGATGATAACGGACTTACAACCATCACTACTACCTATGAATATGATGGTGCGCAATTTGTGCTGGAGGCAACTGTTGATGCAGTACAGACACACAATGCAAAGGACGCAATTAAGAGTGCGTGGGGTGTTGATGTAAATATATCAGATGACGGGGCACTTAGCTTAGAGTAAAGGAGGACAATATGAAAAAATTTATCGCATTATTATCATGCATGTTGTTTATCCTTGGTTCGATAGGCACTGTATTTGCAGATGAGAATACTACTACAGCCGGCTCATGTGAGTTTACCGGCAAGGAGATGGTCAGTTCGTTCGATTCAAATAAAATAGCAGCCTCTGTCTCACAGATGGAGCCCGGAGATTCTGTCACATTTTCCGTTGATATAAAGAATAACAGCAGTATTTCGACGAAATGGTATATGTCCAATGATGTATTAAAGAGTCTTGAGGATACACAGGCTGTGGCTGAAAACGGTGGATACTCATATATTCTTACCTTTGTAGGACCGGATGGAAAAGAGGACACTATATACAGCAGCACCAGCGTAGGTGGAGAGAAGGAGACAACAGCCGGAAAAGGACTCAACGAGGCTACAAACTCTCTGGATAAGTTCTTTTATCTAAAGACATTAGAGCCGGGAGAGGGAGGCAGTGTGAAGCTTTTAGTAGGACTTGACGGAGAAAGTCAGGGTAATATATATCAGGATACACTCGCAAAGCTCATGATGAACTTCGCAGTGGAGGACAATTCAAATCCGACTTCACCAAATCCACCAACATTTACAACTACAACAAGCAAAGTAAAGACCGGAGATATCTGGTCAATAGCGTCAGCTGTAGTGTTTGTGATTGGTATTATTTTGATGATACTGGCTTTCGTAAGTGACAGAAAGGGGGCTAAGCAAAATGAAAAGATTGCTTAAATATTTTCTTGCAGCTCTTGTTGTCATAACCGGTGTTTTCTCACAGACAGCAGATGCAAAAGCATTTTCATATACATACACTGTTTCCTTTTCAGCCGGAGGTCAGGGAAGCATAAACGGTGGTGTGCAGGTACGAAAGGCATCAGGCAATGGAGCTTCGGTTTCTGTTTCTGCTAAAGGAGACAAAATAATTGTCACAGGTCTTGAATATGGAGATGTCATCAGCTGTGATGCACAGGGCAGTGTGGCACTTAATGAAAACAGCAAGTACTACGTAAAGGGAATCAGATTAAGCGGCCGTGACAATAATACGGTTGCACAGTCGGCTTTTCTCGTATCGGGAGATCAGGACTATGTTGTTGCATACGGCATACCGGGCGAGCTTGCTGAGTATACAGTCAACTATGTGGATACAGATGGCAATAAGCTTGCTGAAAGCCGTACCTATTATGGTAATGTGGGCGATGAGCCGGTTATAGCATATCTGTATATAGATGGATATATTCCGGACAGCTATAATCAGACAGGAAAGCTGTCGTCAAATGCGTCAGAAAACGTGTTCAATTTTGTATATTCAAGGGCTGCATCAAGCATGACTGCTGCCGGAAATGGAGCAAATGACAATACTGCGGCAGGCGGCAATCAGGCAGCCGCTGGAGCTGCAAATGCAACCGGGGCAGCTAATGCAGCGGGCAATGCAGCAGGAGCGGCAAATAACGGAGCTGCAGATGGAGCAAATGCCGCAAACACAATAGTGCCTGACGGACAGAATGATCCGCAGGATGGCATCCAGGCACCGCAGGCACAGCCAAATACTGATATAGCAGATGAGCAGGTACCACAGGCGGCAAACGACAATAAGCATGATATAGCAGATGAGCAGGTACCGCTTGCCACCATGATTAGTGAGAGTGGAATGGTCGTTCCGCTGGCTATTGGTGCGCTTGGGATAGTTGCAATTCTTGCAATTATGATATTTGTCATAGTAAAGAATGTTAAGTCTGTCCGTGTTCAAAAAAATAGTATGAAACATAAGGGAAAAGATAATAAAAATTAGTTGATATTTGCTGAAATTATGGTATTATTAATGTGTGCGCTTGTATGAGTGCACACATTAATCAAGTATATGGATGGTTTTTTTACCATACCAGAAATAAAATTTAGGAGGAATTGCAAAATGGCAAACAAGTGGGTATATACCTTCAAAGAGGGTAACATGACCATGCGTAATCTTCTCGGTGGTAAGGGTGCTAACCTCGCTGAGATGACAGAGATTGGACTTCCTGTACCACAGGGTTTCACAATCACTACAGAGGCTTGTACACAGTACTACGAGGATGGACGTAAGATCAATGATGAGATTATGGCTCAGACTATGGAAGGTGTAAAATGGATGGAAGAGGTTAACGGAAAGAAATTCGGTGACCTTAAGAATCCTCTTCTCGTATCTGTTCGTTCAGGTGCCAGAGCTTCAATGCCAGGTATGATGGATACAATCCTTAACCTTGGTCTTAATGATGATGTTGTTGCAGCTATGATCGCTGGTAACCCAGATCCAGCATTCGAGCGTTTCGTATATGATTCATACAGACGTTTCATCCAGATGTTCTCAGACGTTGTTATGGAAGTAGGAAAGAAATACTTCGAGCAGCTCATCGACAAGATGAAAGAGGACAGAGGTGTTAAATTTGACGTAGACCTTACAGCAGCTGACCTCAAAGAGTTAGCAGAGCAGTTCAAGGCTGAGTACAAGAATCAGTTAGGATCAGATTTCCCTTCAGATCCTGTAGAGCAGTTAAAGCTTGCTATCGAGGCTGTATTCCGTTCATGGGACAACCCACGTGCAAATGTTTATAGAAGAGATAACGATATCCCTTATTCATGGGGAACAGCTGTTAACGTAATGCCAATGGTATTCGGTAACTTAAATAACGAGTCAGGTACAGGTGTTGCATTCACACGTGATCCTGCAACTGGTGAGAACAAGCTTATGGGTGAGTTCCTTATCAATGCACAGGGTGAGGACGTTGTTGCCGGTGTTCGTACTCCAATGCCAATCGCTCAGATGGAGCAGGAGTTCCCAGAGGCATACGCTGAGTTCCTTAAGGTTTGTGAGACTCTTGAGAATCACTACCATGATATGCAGGATATGGAGTTCACTGTAGAGAACAAGAAACTTTACATGTTACAGTGCCGTAACGGTAAGAGAACAGCTCCAGCTGCATTAAAGATCGCTTGCGACCTTGTTGATGAAGGACATAAGACAGAGGAAGAAGCAGTATTAATGATCGATCCTCGTAACTTAGATACATTATTACATCCACAGTTTGATGCTGCTGCATTAAAAGCTGCAACTCCACTTGGAAAAGGTCTTGGAGCATCTCCAGGAGCTGCTTGTGGTAAAGTTGTATTTACAGCAGAAGATGCTGAGGCTTGGAATGCAAGAGGAGAGAAAGTCGTATTAGTACGTCTTGAGACTTCTCCAGAAGATATCACTGGTATGAAGGCTTCCCAGGGTATCTTAACAGTACGTGGTGGTATGACATCCCACGCAGCCGTAGTTGCACGTGGTATGGGTACATGTTGTGTATCCGGATGTGGCGATATCGCTATGGACGAAGAAAATAAGAAATTCACATTAGCTGGAAAAGAGTTCCATGAAGGAGATTACATCTCTATCGATGGTACAACAGGTAACATCTATGATGGAGCTATCAAGACAGTTGATGCTACAATCGCTGGTGAGTTCGGTCGTGTTATGGCATGGGCTGACAAATACAGAACATTAAAAGTTCGTACAAATGCAGATACTCCAGCAGATGCTAAGAAAGCTCGTGAGCTTGGTGCAGAAGGTATCGGACTTTGCCGTACAGAGCATATGTTCTTTGAGGAAGACAGAATTGCTGCATTCCGTGAGATGATCTGCTCTGATACAGTAGAAGAAAGAGAAGCTGCTCTTGAGAAGATTCTTCCATATCAGCAGGGAGACTTCGAAGCACTTTACGAAGCATTGGAAGGTAACCCAGTTACAATTCGTTTCCTTGATCCACCTCTTCATGAGTTCGTTCCAACTGAAGAAGCAGATATCGAGAAACTTGCAAAAGCTCAGGGTAAATCCGTTGAGACAATCAAGAACATCATCGCTTCTTTACATGAGTTCAACCCAATGATGGGACACAGAGGATGCCGTCTTGCAGTTACTTATCCAGAAATTGCTAAGATGCAGACAAAAGCTGTTATCCGTGCAGCTATCAACGTACAGAAGAAACATTCAGACTGGACAGTAAAACCAGAAATCATGATTCCACTTGTATGTGAAGTAAAAGAGTTAAAATATGTTAAGAAAGTTGTTGTTGAGACAGCAGATGCTGAAATCGCAGCAGCAGGCGTTAAATTAGAGTACGAAGTTGGTACTATGATCGAGATCCCAAGAGCAGCTCTTACTGCTGATGAGATCGCTACAGAAGCTGATTTCTTCTGCTTCGGTACTAACGATTTAACCCAGATGACATTTGGATTCTCCCGTGACGATGCTGGTAAGTTCTTAAATGCTTACTATGATACAAAGATCTTCGAGAACGATCCATTTGCAAAACTTGACCAGAACGGTGTTGGTAAGTTAATGGATATGGCAATCAAACTTGGTAAACCAGTAAATCCAAAACTTCATGTTGGTATCTGTGGAGAGCACGGTGGAGATCCATCTTCCGTAGAGTTCTGCCACAAGATTGGTTTGGACTATGTTTCATGCTCACCATTCCGTGTACCAATCGCTCGTTTAGCAGCAGCTCAGGCTGCAATTGCCAATGCAGGAAAGTAGAAAAGCGTAAATATTTTTACTTCACAACGCTGATTGTTACAAGGGATGATGTGAATGAGTACATGAAATATCATGCTGAGTACACGAAAGCGAACCGATTTAAAGATATTGTTTGCAAAATCTATATATAACTCGAAAGGGAAGCGCAATGCTTCCCTTTCTTATATCTCTCGATTAGGACTAAATCCTTAAAGCTATGGCTTAAAAAGGACTTAGTCCTTTTTTATATGCAAAATAAAAATTTTTTAAAGGAGGTTCACTATGAACAGTACAGCGTTAGGAGCAAAAAACACAAAGAAACAGAAAATTGTATTTATTAGCGAAGCACATGAAAAATTCTACTATGAGCAATTAAACAGGGTACGCTATCAGGATGTGTACCACAAAACACTTTGTTATTGTCTTGGTATCAGTGATGACACGAGAAGAAATATCAATAGCATCTATGATTTTAAGTCGGGATGTGTAAAAACAGAATGCCTGCATGAAGGCTGGCAGACCAGTGGCAGTATGAAAGTCGTGAGAATGGCGTTCAATCTTTACTGTAATAGCACACCCAGTGTCGATGATTACAAAGATGCAGAGGAACAGGTAAACGAGTGCAACAGGTACACAGTGGAAGATCTGTTTTGCTGTGCCTATGCACCATTCTTTTGGCAGGCGGTACAGATTCGTTATCCGGAGTATGCGACTTATAACCGAGAACTGTATGCCTTATTTGGAGGAACAGACTAATGTTAAAAGTCAGATTGATGGGAACAAAGAATGACATTGTATGGTTTCAGAAAATTTTACAGCGTCATCCCAAAATTGAAGTATTAGAAATATCAGAACTTTATAGCAACAAAGGAACAAACAAATATTACAGAGCTTATGCGGAAGTACAGAAAAGCAATGTGAAAAATCAATAGTAGAGAATAAGGAGAATTTTATCATGTGTAAAGTTATAGCAATCGCAAATCAGAAGGGTGGAGTTGGAAAGACCACCACAACAAGCAATTTAGGAATCGGACTGGCAAAACAGGGAAAGAGGGTTTTGCTGATAGATGCAGACGCACAGGGCAGTCTTACGGCAAGTCTTGGGGTGCAGGAGCCGGACAGACTGGAAATTACGCTTGCCACCATTATGTCAAATACCATCAATGATGAAGAAGAAAGCCCTGAATATGGCATTTTAAAGCATGGGGAAGGGGTGGACTTCATGCCGGGAAATATTGAACTTTCCGGTTTGGAAACCTCGCTTGTAAATGTTATGAGCAGGGAAACGGTACTGCGTACCTACATAGAACAGCAGAAAGAACGGTACGATTATATTCTGATTGATTGTATGCCATCCCTCGGCATGATCACGATAAATGCCTTTGCCTGTGCGGACAGCATCTTGATTCCGGTACAGGCGGCATATCTGCCGGTAAAAGGTCTGGAACAGCTTATCAAGACGATTGGAAAGGTAAAGCGTCAGATTAACCCAAAACTGGAGATAGAGGGTATCCTGCTGACAATGGTTGATAACCGTACCAATTATGCAAAGGATATCAGTACCTTGCTGATTGAAAACTATGGAAGCCGTGTGAAGATATTCAAAGAGAGTATTCCAATGTCGGTAAGAGCTGCGGAGATTTCTGCGGAAGGTGTGAGCATTTATCAGCATGATCCGAATGGAAAAGTGGCAAGTGCCTATCAGTCATTGACACAGGAGGTGTTTGGCAATGAGTAAAACTGGAAGTGCCGCAAAAGTAAAGTTGAACAGTTTTGATGATTTATTTGGTAGTAGTGAGATGCAGACGGCAGGTTCGGAACAGATTATCAATGCTCCATTAGCCGAACTGTATGATTTCAAAAATCATCCTTTTCGTGTGGTTGATGATGAAAAGATGGAGGAAACCACAGAAAGTATCCGTCAGTATGGCGTACTTGTACCGGGAATTGCAAGACCGAGAGCTGGTGGAGGATATGAGCTGATTGCCGGACATCGCAGAAAACGTGGTTCACAGAGAGCCGGAAAATCAGAAATGCCGGTTATTGTCCGAAACTATTCTGATGATGAAGCTACGATTATCATGGTAGATTCTAATATCCAAAGAGAGGATATTTTACCGAGTGAAAAGGCAAAAGCCTATAAGATGAAATACGAAGCCATGAAGCATCAGGGAAAGAAATCGGGAAAGAACACTCTTGATGAAGTAGGGGAAGCAGCCGGAGAGAATGCGAAGAAAGTACAGCGTTATATTTGGCTGGCAAGGCTTTCCGAGGAGCTTCTTGAAATGGTAGATACCAAGAAACTAGGCTTTTCACAGGGGGTAGACATTTCTTTTCTGTCAGAGGAAGCACAGCAGTGGGTGGAAGTCATTATAGAAGAACAGGGCTGTAATGTCAGTACCGTACAATCCGGAAAGTTAAAGGAATATGGGAAAAGCGGTGAGCTTACACTTGCAATGGTGCGGCTGATTTTAACGGAAGAAAAGCCTAAGGAAAGAAAATTTACAATGAAATCTGATAAGATAGGCAAATATTTTTCAGACAACTATTCCAATGAGGAGATTGAAAACATTATTATTTCACTTCTTGATAAATGGAAAAAGGAAGTGGGTGTTTGATTATGGGATATTTAACTAGCGGAAATGTAATTGTTGACGCAATGGGGGCTATAAATATCTCTGGAAACATTATTCCTGCTATATGGTACAGAACAATTACAAAGGAGAATGGGAAACCATATCTCCTTGCAATTGTAATTTTGGCAGATATTGTTTACTGGTATCGTCCTTCAGAGGTGCGGGATCAGGGAACGGGACAGATTCTTGGGTGGAAAAAGAAATTTTCGGAGGATATTTTAAGACAGAGCTATCAGTATTATGCGGATTTATTTGGAGAATCTAAGAAAACAGTAAAGACCGCAATGGACAAATTGGAAAAATTACAGGTAATTAGGAGAGAATTTCGTACAGTTAGTTACGGAGACGGACTTGTATGCAATAATGTGATGTATGTGGAACTAAAACCAGATATACTTTATCAACTGACATTTCCAGAGAAAATTCCTGCTATGAAGGGGACGAACAATTCATGTGCAGATGTGTCTGATAACAAAAAGGGAGGGAGCCTTCCTACAAAATCAGATAGCCCTATGGAAATTTTGGGAGGGAGGGGTATCCCAAAAGGGAAACAGGTATCTACAAATTTGGAAGCGGGTTATGACGAAATGGACAATACCATCCCTACGAGGTGGGATACAGGTCTATCCAAAAACGGAGATACATATCCATATACTTCTGCATATATTTCTGACGGAGAATCCTATCTTATCAATCAATCTGACAGTGAAACGGAGAAAACAGTTGATGCGATGGATGATGTCAATGCATACATAGAGATCATCAAAGAGAATATAGAATACGATCATTATATGAAGTATGGTGATAAGCAGAACAGAGAACTGTATGATGAACTTTTTGAAATCATCTGTGAAGTGGTTTGTGTTAAGCACAGGACAGTAAGAATTGGTGGGGATGAATATCCGTATGAACTGGTAAAAGCAAAATACCTGAAACTGAATAGTTCTCATTTGAATTATGTTATTGACTGCATGAAGAACACCACAACCAAGATTGCAAATATTAAGGCGTATATGGTAACAACGCTTTACAATGCGCCAAACACAATCAATCATTACTATCAACAGGAGGTACAGTACGATATGTATGGAGGAGGATGGCATGAAAAGGGGATTGTTTAAAGTAATTGTTTCAACGGTGTTTATTGCAGTATGGATGTGGACTTGTTATCTGGTATGCAATAAAACAGATGGTTTTGACTGGCTTTTATATTGGATTTTGGCAGGATGTCCATTCGGTATCCGCAGAATGTGCCTTTGGCTAATACCAAAGAATTTTGGTATTAGTGGAAGCATTGGCGTTTTGGCTTTGAATTGTATTGCAGGTGGTTTGATTGGCGGTATTGTGTTGATTTTCAAAATAATCAGTATCGTAGTGGAGGCTATCTGTATTGTATTAGGAAACTTTTGGACAAAAAGTCCAAAAGAAGAAATATAGAACTTCTGGACATTTTGTTCAAAGGTGGGGGCAGTCAGAACATGGCTGCTCTTTTATTGTCAGAAAAGAAGGAGCAAAAAGAAATGGAGTCAATGAGAGATGTGAATAGAGTAATGGAACATGAAATAAAAAAGGGAAGTACGCCATTACAGTTTGAACAGTTAAATTTTGGAGATTACAGTTACAATGAAATTTCTTCACAGGAAAAGCTGGTGCAGGTGCTTTCTTACTTGTTGCGAATTGGGGAATATAAACCGTTTGCCGGGAAAACCATTGGTAACAATATTTATATGGATATAAAATGGAAAAAGGTAGTTTTCAAAAGAACCAGGCTGGCTTATGAGAGAAATAATATCTTTGTAACGATTAAGAGATTGGCAAAGAAATACAAACCAGATTTTGCTGGAAAAGTATATTTGGAGACCGTAAGGTGTTATTTTACAATATCTGAAGTAGAGCTAAAGAAATGCCGATATAATTATAAAGGGAAAGACACCTATGCGTTTGTGCTGTCAGATAAGTATATCATGGCTTTATACACACACTGTCTGTTGGCAAGAAAAGCGGTAGCCTTTGAAAATATAGAATTAAATGGTCTTTCAGAAGTGGAGCTTTCTATGGTAAAATTAGAAAATATCAGAGAAGTGTTATTTCAGGCATTGTTACTGGATGATATTAAATTTGAAGATGGAAAGATGTATGCAGAACTATGTAGTATTTTTTTAATTAATAAAAGATACAAAGAAAAGAGGGATGATTTTGGAATTATTACTTTTTGATGAAGTAAAGGGATTATCAGATGAAAGGAAGCATAGTAAATTTAAAATTCTTAGAGATGAAGTTCAACTATCAACAGAGAAACAGTTACTTTGTAGTTATACGAATGGATTGGTGGACAGAGATCATAAAATGGTTCGTCAGTTTCAGGAAACGTTTCATTCTACTTATTGGGAAATTATTATTTATCAGTTATGTTTGGAAGCTGGATTTTCCTTGGATCAGTCACATCCGTTTCCGGATTTTATAATAAAAAAACCTAGTGAGTTTTATATAGAAGCTGTAGTTGCAAATATAAAACAAACCGGAATACCAGAATGCAAACGAACCATAGAAGATCAATTATCTATGCTTACCCCACCACACTTGCAAAAAGATTTTGAAGATGTGCTCGATGAAAGTATTATTAGAAGTTCTAATGCAATATTTTCTAAAATAAGAAAATATGAGGATTACAAAAAGGAGCAATGGTTTGATGAAAAAAAGCCCTTTATTATAGCGTTAAGTTCATGTGATCAAATAAATTATGGAAGAGAATTTATATATTCTATGATGGCATTATTATATGGAAGATATTATATTCCAAGTGGAGATGGTTGTATTATCAAAAAAAATATTAAAAAAAATGAAACCGGTGTTGAATTGCCACTTGGTATTTTTTTAAATTCAGAATATAGTCAAATATCTGCTATCATGTATACTTGTACAAATACTATAGGAAAACTTACTGCCTTAGCCTTATCCAATGGTTTGTATACATTTAATAGTGTTTTGGATGTAATGAGAGATGAGGAAGATAAGGAATTACCATTTAAATTTAGGATTGTTAGTAATGATTTTCCCGAAAGTGTATCTGATGGAATTTTCATATTTCATAATCCATATGCAAAGCAACCTATTAATCCAAAACTTTTTGAAAATACTAATGTTACCCATGTATTTTTAGAAAACAATAGATTAGTGCATCAGGGGATTATCACTCCACTATATACAAGATTTAGTATTAATTCATTTATGTCTCAATTCTTATTCAGGAAAATTATTATAGAATCAACAGTAAGTTGGAATAAGTTGACGCCTGACATTATTAATAAAATACTTAATGAAGAATTATAGAGTTACTGACTTAGAAATATACTAAATAAAAAATATGAATCGAGGGTAATATAATGAGCTACGATATAAATATCTGTTATTATTCAAGAGCTTATAAGTATTTAAAAAAACTTAATCATAATGAGCAAGATCAAATGATGCGCCTAATAGATCAAAGAGTAAAAAGATACATAGAAGATGGGGACAAAAGATATATTTTTCAAGAAAAATCTTTTTCTAAATTAGGTCAGTTTGATTCGACAGTATATTGTTTGAAAGTGAATACAAAGATAAGAGCTATTCTTTCTATTGATGAAGATCCCATTTTTGAGAAAATTGTAGTGAATGTTTTTACGTTATGTAGTTTAGAAAAAATGAATATAGAGATGCAGGGAATTATGGAATCTCTTTATCAGAAGATGATAAATGAAGAATCGTATGATGAGGAGGAAGAATAATGGCAGAAATAAAAGGTTTAATAGATGATAATGGGGTAATCTATGAATGTAATAAAGTTTTACCAGAAGAATATAAAACAAGATTAGTGGAGATATTAGCTGAACTTGAAGATAATAAATGTCATAAATGTCAATCATTTCCTAAATCGAAACTACATAAGGTAATAGGAGCCGATAAAGTATATAGAGCTTACATTGATAAAATATCTGGGTGGAGATTACATATTCAATATGGCGAAGATAAAAGGATTCATTTGTGTGAAGTATTAAAACCTAGTGAACATGATAGAGGAACGAAGAAAAAAACATTAAAAAATAAAAAGGAAAAGTATTTATAGTTAATTTAAATTGAACAGCGCAAGGGCAGTTATAGACCGTAAAGGTTTGTAGCTGCCCTTTTTGTATTTATGGGACTTTTGGACAAAATGACCAGAAGTGGAAAGGGACAAAAATGAGTAGAAAAAATGGAAAGAAGTTATTGATTACGATTGCAGTGGGAGCAGTTGTTGTAAAGGCAGTGAGGGATGTTATAAAGGCAAAAAAGCAGGGGGAAGAACTTAAGACTGTTTTGGATGATTTTTATGAGGAAGAACTGAACTGGTGGGACAGGGAACATGAGGAAGGAGAGGAATTGTAGATATGGGAATGAAAATACAGCTCCACAGGCTGTTGGTTCCGCCCTGATAAAAAGAGTGAAGATCAGGAAGGAGGTACACTGTGCAGGAGGAAACAACACAAAAAACGATTGCCCTTGCAATCAAGACATCTAAACTGACCGCAAGTGTTCTCCAGAAGGCGATGAAGATGTATCTGGAGCATCAGAAGCATAAAGAGCCTTCCCACGGGAAAATACCGGTAAAAAAGCTGGTCGGTCAGGGAGCGGGTGCGAAGTCCATAGAGGTCACGGATGATAACATTAAGGCTTTTGAGCGTGTGGCGAGAAAGTACAATGTAGATTTCGCTGTGAAGCGGGATAAGACCACGGAGCCGCCAAAATACCTTGTATTTTTTAAGGGTAAGGATGCCGATGTGATTGCACAGGCGTTCAAGGAATTTGTAAAAGTTAATGAGAAAAAGCAACAGCGTCCGTCGTTACGGCAGAAACTGAAAGGACTTCAGAAGATGATCGCACAGAACAAGAACAAGGAGCGGAGCAGAGAGAAAAACAAAGACAGGGGACAGAGCCTATAAGTAAGGTCATTGACGGGATTGTAAAAGATTTGCAGTCAATCCCGAAAATTCTCAAAGAAAAGTGCAGAGGGGTAAATGGGAAACAGCTTGCCCTCAAATGCGCTCCCTATGTGATATTTGGATATGTCTTTAATAAGGTTTCATGGCTGTATGGACAGCAGGCAGGAGATAACACATTACAGAAGGTGTTGGACACGATCAATGGGATGGGAGGTGCGTTTGTAAACCCGTTTCCTAGTTTTATGCCGGGGGATTTACTGGTTGGCGTGGGATGCGGGATAGGATTTCGTATGGTAGTATATTATAAAGCGAAAAATGCAAAGAAATTCCGGCAGGGAGTGGAGTACGGTTCGGCAAGGTGGGGAACAGCCAAAGATATTGAACCGTATGTTGATCCTGTATTTGAAAATAACGTGCTTTTAACAGCAACGGAACGGCTTATGATGTCGGGCAGACCAAAGCAGCCGAAGTATGCGAGAAACAAAAACATACTTGTAATCGGTGGTTCCGGTTCCGGCAAGACCAGATTTTTTGTAAAGCCGAACCTCATGCAGATGCACAGTTCCTACGTTGTGACTGATCCCAAAGGCACAGTCCTCGTGGAATGTGGCAAAATGCTGTCTAAGAATAATTACCGGATCAAGGTGCTGAATACCATTAACTTTGCAAAATCAATGCATTACAATCCTTTCGCTTATATCCGTAGCGAAAAGGATATTCTGAAACTCGTAAACACAATCATTGTAAATACCAAAGGGGAAGGACAGCAAGCCTCTGAGGATTTCTGGGTGAAAGCGGAAAAGCTCTATTATACAGCCCTGATCGCATATATCTGGTACGAAGCACCGGAGGAGGAACAGAATTTTTCCATGCTGATTGATCTGGTGGATGCCAGTGAAGCAAGGGAAGATGATGAGAATTTCAAAAATGCGGTTGACCTGCTGTTTGAGGAGCTGGAAAAGGAGAACCCGAACCACTTTGCGGTCAGACAGTATAAAAAATACAAGCTGGCGGCGGGTGTTGTATGCTCTAAAAGACTTCTTAATCAAGC
>ENA-OPCM01000091-OPCM01000091.1-human-gut-metagenome-genome-assembly--contig:-NODE-91-length-65538-cov-3.697418_pt1 | contig 65538 bp, 54 predicted proteins | sample MGYA00241252_ERZ501484 | MGnify/ENA primary metagenome ERZ501484 (study PRJEB25962, sample SAMEA2042583) | human gut metagenome | biome: human gut; feature: human-associated habitat; material: faeces...
TATTGAATGACAGGTATTGGATAACAAAGCCGGAATATTTTGCCAATACGGATAAATTCAACCTGACATTGGCCATCATAGAAAAGGAGCTATCATCAAGCAAAGAAGATTACATAGAAGATTTCAGACGTAACTATATCGAAAATTATCCTCCGGCATGGATGATAACAGAAGTATTGTCTTTCGGGAACTTGAACTATATTTATTCAAACATATTCAGTAATCAACTGATGAAACGTATTGCCGGTTATTTCGGTCTGAAACCACAGGTTTTCACCTCTTGGCTGACGGTGCTTGCCAACCTCCGCAATATGTGTTGTCACCATGCGAGAGTATGGAACAGGGATTTTATGTTGAATCCTGCCGAACCCAAAAAGACTAAAAATGCATGGATTGATACCTCAAAAATTGATAAGAAACGGATTTACTATCGCTTGTGCATAATCCGATATTTCCTCTCTTCGGTTGCTCCCAATAATAACTTCAACGAAAAACTTTCGGGATTGTTGGCGGATTTTCTTTCAGTAGACATAGCTGCAATGGGATTTACCCACGATTGGAAAAATGAGGAAGCGTGGAAATAAAGTTTATGATATCCTGCGCGGCAATCCATATAAGTTGGCGGAGGATATTTCCGGTATCGGATTCCGGATCGCGGATGATATCGCAAAGCGCATGGGAATTGCACAGGATTCTGAATTCCGTTTGCGGTCGGCTGTGCTGTATGTGCTGAATATGGCAGGCGGCGAAGGGCATATGTACCTGCCGAAACAGCTTTTGCTGCGTCGCTGTGTGGAATTGACGCGTGACACGGCGACGGATGTCGAGGGCATCTATGGACAGTCAGCACTTGGCTATGCAGAATACGCAGACGCGACAAGTGCGGAATCGGCGTACGAACAGACGGTTTCCCTGTTTGAACAGCAGTTGATGGAGCTGCTGATCGCAGGCAAGATCATGATCAAGCAGATCGATGAAGAAGATGTCGTCTATCTGGCATCGAATTATTATGTGGAGCTGAATTCTGCAAGACTGCTTACCGATCTGCAGCTTCGCTATGATATGGAACAGGACGAGCTGGAACGAGAAATTCAGAAGATTGAAAAAGAAGAAAAACTGACATTGGATGAGCTGCAGCGGGCAGCTGTAAAATCGGCGATCGAAGCCGGGGTGGCAGTTATTACCGGTGGTCCCGGAACCGGAAAAACGACGATCATCAATGTTATTATCAAATATTTCTCCAAGAAAGGTATGGAGATCAAGCTTTGTGCACCGACCGGGCGTGCAGCGAAGCGTATGACCGAGTCGACCGGATGGCCGGCACAGACGATTCATCGTCTGCTGGAAATCAGCGGTGCGATGGATGAGGACAGCAAAAATCAGGACGATCACGGCATGCATTTTTCACGAAATGCAGACAATCCACTCGAATGTGATGCGATCATCGTGGATGAGATGTCGATGGTTGATGCGTATATCTTTTATTCACTCGTGCAGGCGGTTCCATATGGAACGAGACTGATCTTCGTCGGGGATGTAAACCAGCTTCCTTCCGTGGGTGCCGGAAATGTGCTGAAGGATATTATCAATTCGGGCTGCTTCCCGGTTACGACGCTGAACAAGATCTTCCGGCAGGAGGATGGCAGTGACATCGTATTCAATGCGCATAAGATCCAGCGTGGCGAGCATCTGATCCTGACGAACAAGAGCAAGGACTTCTTCTTTATCCCACAGCGGACAGCATCGCAGATCATCGAGGAAGTACAGACACTCACGATGAAGAATCTGCCGAATTACTATGGATTTTCACCGCAGGAAATCCAGATCCTGTGTCCGATGCGGAAATACGAAGTCGGCGTGGAGAATATGAACCAGAAGCTGCAAAACCGTCTGAATCCGAAGGCGAAGGACAAGCCCGAGCATGTGCGTGGCGATGTGACCTTCCGAAAGGGCGACAAGGTCATGCAGATCAAGAATAATTACCAACAGGAGTGGAAGATTTACGGTGTTTCCAAGACAGGTACCGGCAGAGGCTATGTGCTGGATGAAGGTGTCGGTGTATTTAACGGAGATATGGGCGTGATTACCGATATCAGTGATTACGATGAGGAGCTGACAATCCTGTTTGACGACGGACGAGAGAGTGTTTATAACTATAAAGAGCTGGATCAGATCGAGCATGCATTTGCCGTGACGATTCATAAATCACAGGGTAGTGAGTATCCGGCAGTTATCATTCCGCTGCTTGGCGGAAACCGGAAACTGATGAACCGGAATCTGATTTACACAGCAATCACGCGTGCGAGACAGCTGGTTATTATCGTCGGTGATGTAAATTTGGTAAACCAGATGGTTGATAATTCCGAGGAGCAGAAGCGGTACACGTCGCTGGCACTTCGGTTAGAGGAGTTAAATGAGAGTATGGAATAAACTTGTGAATTGGATATATCCGCCGACCTGTCCGCTTTGTGGCGATGTGACAGGGAGACAGGCTGGACAGGTGTGTGACGAGTGCAGACCGATGATTGATTATCCGGCACAGCCAGTTTGCATGCGGTGTGGGTGCGAGATCACTGATGAGGAAGCGGAGCTGTGTGAGGATTGTACGCGGCATACACGGACATATATACAGGGCTTTCCGGCGATGAAATACCAGTATCCACTTGATGAGAGTCTGGCGCGGTTCAAGTATCACAATCAGCGTGATTATGCAGCATTCTATGCAGGACAGATCGTGAAACGGCATGGACTCACATTGCAGAGTCTGGGGATTGATGCGCTGATTCCGATCCCAATCCATAAGCGCAAGCTGGAGAAGCGTGGTTACAATCAGGCGGAGCTTCTGGCAGATGCACTTGGAAAGAAACTGGATATACCGGTTGAACGGGAGCTGCTTGCGCGTGTGGTCAATACGGAACCACAGAAAAGTCTGGACCCCGAGCACCGCGAGCAAAATTTAAAAAAGGCTTTTCAATGTATAGAAAAAAGTGTAAGCTATAAGAAAGTATTGTTGGTCGATGATATTTACACGACGGGGGCTACGATCGAGGCATGTACGAAGAGTCTGCATGCGGCGGGAATCCCGGATGTTTATTATACAAGTGTAGCAATCGGAACCGGAAGATGAAAGTGATATAGAGATTGTGTCAGAATAGATAGAGGGAGGAACAAATCATGGAACTGATGAATTGCAGAAACTGTAAGAAGTTATTTAATTATATTGCGGGCGAAAAGCTGTGCCCTGCATGTAAAGAAAAGCTGGAAGAGAAGTTTCAGAAAGTAAAGAAATATATCGAGGAGAATCCACGCGAGAATATCAATCAGGTAGCGGAAGCGTGTGATGTTACGATCAAGCAGATCAAATACTGGGTGCGCGAGGAACGTTTATCCTTTACCGATGATTCTCTGGTTGGTCTGGAATGTGAGCGCTGTGGCAAGATGATCCACAGCGGAAGATTCTGTAAGGAGTGTGCAGGCGGACTGGCAGATGCGATGACAAACGCTTACAAGCGGGAACGCCAGCAGGCGGTTCGGAAGAGTTCCGCTGGTAAGATGCGATTTCTTGACTAATCCAGTGGATGAAAAGCAGGCAGGGATTGCTTCTGGATAAAATACATAAACAAGAGAAGAGACATATGCACAAATGCTGGTGCATGTGTCTTTTTTTACATAAAAAGGGTTATGATACAGGGAAAACTTCCGATATTCATATTGAAGAATCGTAATTGCAGGAGACTGCGGCTTGCGAAAGATAAGAAAAAGGAGGGAGAAGCAATGAGAATAGGAACCTATAATATGATCAGTCAGATCTATGGCAACACAGGCACCAAGAAGACGAAGACTTCTGGAACAACCGGATCAGGAAGCTTTTTGGATCAGGTATCTTTCTCAAGCATGGGAAAAGATATGCAGACAGCAAAGACAGCACTGGGCAATACACCAGATGTCAGAGAGTCCAAGATTCAGGATCTGAAGCGCCGGATTGACAACGGCACATATGATGTGAGCGTGGATGATTTCGCACAGAAATTACTGGACAGTTACAGCAAGACAAATATCTAAAAGAGGATGCGACATGGCAAGTATAATTGAGAATCTGATTACGGAATTGAATGATGAGTATGCATTGTATGAGCAGCTTCTGCAGGTGTCGATGGAGAAGACGAGTGCGATTGTATCGAACAATCTTGACCGTCTGTCTGAGACAACCGAGAAGGAGCAGCGTCTGGCAGATGCGCTTGCAAGCGTGGAACACAGACGGCGCGAGACAATGACAAATGTAGCGAATATCTTAGGCAAACGACCAGATGATGTCAAGGTGATGGACGTTGTTACATTTCTGGAAGGACAGCCGGAATTCCATGATCCGCTGCTTGCGATCAACGAGAAGCTGGCGAAGCTTGCACGGAAGGTGCGGGAAGTAAACGGACATAATCAGAATCTGATTCAGGATGCACTTGAAATGATCGAGTATAACATCAATCTGATGCAGAATTTAAACCGGGCGCCGGAGACGGCAGAGTATTCGAAAGAGATGTTCAAGAGCAACGCTGCATATGCAGGCGGTGCCGATGTACCGGGCAGATTTGATGTACAGAATTAACGGGGATAAGGGAGTAAACGTATGGCAGGAACGATGGGACGGTTGTCCGTTGGCGTAACAGGACTTCAGACAAGTCAATATGCGTTAAATGCAACCGCACATAATTTAATAAATACACAGACTGAGGGCTATACCAGACAGCAGGTACTCCTGACAGACCAGTCATATAACAGAGTCGCAACGGACTCATATTATATCAATAACGTAGGTATGGGAGTTGTAACGGCGCAGATCCGACAGGTGCGCGACCAGTTTGCAGATGATACCTACCGCACAGAGAGCGGGCGTATGAGCTACTACAAGGCGCAGTATGAAACCGTCTCAGAGATAGAGAATTATTTCGGTGAGTTAGAGGGTAAGGATTTTAACACGACGTTAAAGGATATGTGGACATCCATGCAGGAGCTGCAGAAGGAGTCGAACAGTATCGTAACGCGGAGCTCCTTTATCTCCAATGCACTCACCCTGATCGATCGTGTGCAGACGATACGTTCCAGTCTGATCGAGTATCAGCGGAATCTGAACACGGAGATCAAGGATCAAGTCAAGACAGTCAATGATCTTGCATCTACCATCTATGAACTTAACCAGCAGATCCGTGCGGTTGAGGCAGGAAATGTGGAAAAAGCAAATGACTTAAAGGACAAGCGGAATCAGGCACTTGATAAGCTTTCTTCTATTGTGAATTCCGAAGTTGTAAACAACGAAGACGGTACGGTAGAGGTGTATCTGGAAGGACATACACTGGTTACGCTTGGAAGAACCTACACACTGACGACACAGAAGGTGTGTGAGAATGAGAAATATCAGCAGAATTACGGATTCACAGGTTCTTCGACGGACTTCCTGATGCCGGTATGGGAGCAGGATGGCGATCCTTTGTTTAATATAAACCGGGTACCGACCGCGGACAGTAACAGCGATATCGGTTCTCTGAATGGTCTTATGATGTCGCGGGGTTATTTTATCAGTAACTACACGGACGTACCGACAAAGCCGACGAAACCGCTGGAGAAAGATTTTGCTAACAATGCGGATTATCAGACGGCGATGGCGCAGTACGAGCAGGACGTCAAAGATTATGTAAAAGATCTGGAATATTTTAATACGTATGTGGAACCATACACGATTACGAATCTGGAGGCACAGTTTGATGTGCTGATTCATGCGATGGTGACACAGATCAACGATACGTTGTGTCCGAACAAAACCGTGACGCTGGCAGATGGTTCTACCGTAAAGGTGTTGGACGAGGATACTGCAGGTATCGGCATGGGTTCAGGTAATGAGTATCCGGGCACCGAGTTGTTTACGCGAAACAGCGTGGAGCGGTACACAGAGCGTACACTGACGCTGGCAGATGGAACGACACAGACGTTCAAGGTATATAACGAAGAAAATCCGGACGATTTCTATTCGCTTTATACGATCGGAAACCTGAAGGTGAACGAGAAGCTGTTACAGAATCCGTCCCTGCTTCCACTCTCCCGTGTATCGGGTGAGGAGGCACAGACGATCGCAGATGAGTTGCTGGCACGGTGGAACGATAAGTTCGCAACGGTCAGCCCGAATTCTCTGGTGCAGTGCAATTACAAAGATTATTACAGCGGTATGATGGATGATCTGTCGGACCGTGGTTACACATACAAATCCATGATGGAAACCGGACAGCAGGCAGTGTCCGACGCCGAGAATACGAGACAGCAGCTGCTTGGCGTATCCTCTGATGAGGAGTTATCCAGTATGATCAAATTCCAGCATGCATATAATGCGTCCTCCCGATACATCAACACCGTATCCGAGATGATTGCTTATCTGATCGAGAAGCTGGGTGCATAAAAGAAACGATAATTCGCAATTGACAAAGAAGGAGTGGAAGCGATGCCATCTACATTTTTAGGACTCAATACAGGTCTTTCGGGACTGACATATTTCCAGACGGCGCTGAATACAACCGCGCACAATATATCCAATGCGGATACAAAAGGATATTCCAGACAGAACGTGCAGGCTTCCGCATCGGACGCCTTACGTCTGAACAAGACGTATGGTATGATGGGAACCGGTATTACCGCTTCAGCCGTAGAACGTCAGAGAAATGCATATTACGACACGAAATACTGGTCTGCAAATTCCAAGTACAGTCAGTACAATTCACAGCATGCCAATCTCGAACAGTTACAGACGTATATGAACGAAATGACTTCCGAGGCAGGCTATACAAAATGGATGGCAGAGATGTCCGATGCTATGCAGGATCTCTCGACAAAGCCAGCCGATTATACAACGCGAATCTCCTTTGCGCTTACGGCAGATTCTTTCACAGACATGGTGAATGAGCTTGCAAGCAATTTCCAATCGACGCAGAAGACGATCAACGATGAGGTTGAACTTGCAGTCAGCGAAGTGAACTCGCTTGCAAAGCAGATCTACGAGTTGACACAGGAGATTATCACAGTCGAATTAAAGGGTGGAAATGCAAACGACCTGCGTGATAAGCGGGGCGTATGTATCGACACATTATCCGAATATATCAATGTTGATGTGGACGAGCGAAGCATCATGTATGGTGTGGGAAATGATCAGGTCGAAGCAAATGCCAAGACTCTGACGATCCGTATTAATGGTGAAATCCTGGTCGATGAGCTTGGTTACAATGAACTGACCATAGTTCCACGGGAGCAGAAGGTGAACCAGAACGATCAGGATGGTCTGGTTGATATTTATTGGAAGAACGCGGATGATACTGCGGGAGAATTCTTCAATACGGCGAATACAACCGGAAGAATCGCAGGTCTGTTCAACATCCGTGACGGCAACAATGGTGAGGTATTTTCCGGAAAAACAACTGCTGTATCGGACAATCCACCGGAAGTGACAGTATCGCTTGCAGAGAGTGTTGCCATGAAAGATCTGAACATTCCAAGCGAGGGAACAATTACCCTGAACGGTAAAGATTATCTGTACGACGGCTGGACGGCCGAGTATGATGCAGCCGGAAAGCTGAACAACTTTACATTTAAAAATATGACAATGATCAATGAGAAGAATGCGGAAGTAACAGCTATCTTCCCGACAGGTATCGACGGACGTCAGGCACAGATTGGCGTCAAAAATATGACAAAGGGTATTCCGTATTATCAGGCAAAGTTAAACGAGCTGGTGCGTGTATTCTCCAAGTACATGAACGACCTGACAAGCGCGGGTGCCGATGCCGATGGAAATCCGGGACTTGATGCATTTACCGCACAGGCACCGGATGGACACGATTTCGTATTGAAGGGCAGCATGCAGGGAACTGGAACGATTTCTTCCGGCGACGACAGCTATTACCGTCTGAACGGACTGAACTGGGAGCTGAACCAGCAGTGGAAGACCGATCCGAAGAAGATTGTTGTGTCTTACAAGGAAGATATCGATCAGGGCAACATAGAGGCAAGGGGCATCTTAGAAAAGATGATGGCTGGACTGACGGATACATCGATGTTCCAGCAGGGTAATGTCTCACATTTCCTGCAGGCAATCACAACGAACATGGCGGTCGATACAAAGAAAAATGAGGTATTTGCAGCAAATCAGGATGATATCCGATACACGATTGATAACCAGAGAGCATCTATTTCCGGTGTCGATAAGAACGAGGAAGGTTCGAATCTGACGAAGTTCCAGGAACTGTACCGGCTGGCATCTAAGGTAATATCTGTATTGAATGAAGTATATGACAAACTGATTAACGAGACTGGTGTATAAGGCTGACGCCTTGGAGGTAGGAATATGAGAATTACAAATCAGATGATCTCCAATAACTCTCTGCGGAATATGCAGAAGACGATGGCAAATGTGGACAACCGCACAACGCAGATGGAGACGGGAAAGAAAATTACAAAGGCATCCGAAGATCCGGTTGTTGCTGTGCGTGCTTTAAAGCTTCGTACGATGGTAACGCAGCTGGAACAGTACAAGGATAAGAATATTGGTGATGCAGAGTCGTGGCTGAAGATTACGACAACCTCTCTGGACAACATCACTTCACGACTCGAAGATATCCAGAGCTATTGTACACAGGGCTCGACGGATTCGTTCAAAACCTCCGACCGAAGCGCGATCATTGATGTGTTAAAAGAGATGCAGGATATGATCAACAGTGAGGGAAATTCAACCTACGCTGGACGTTATATTTTCTCTGGCTATAAGACGGATCGTTCTCTGGCATTTAACGAGACAGAGGATATCAAGAAATATTCTTATAAGATCACACAGCATCTGAATGCGGATGATCTGGATATGAAAACGGTCGTATTAAACGGCGTGAACAATGAAGATGTAGATGGGATTCTGGCAGGCACAAGTACCTATGTAAAGCCGGACAAGGAACAGGTCTATCGCCTGAATCTGGCATATGAGGGCATTTCAAGTAAGGATAGTCAGGGCAATGCAGCACTTTCCCTGAAAGCACTGGACGCAAATGGTAACACGATCGATCTGAGTGGATTTACCCAGACGGTGAAGACAACGGCGGATGCAGATACGTATTATCAGGTTGGACCGGATGAAATCAACATCATCGAGGAGACCGGCGAGATTATCTTCGGTGAGAACGTGTATAACACACTCAAGCAGGCAGATGATATCGTAGTTGACTACGCGAAAAATAAATTTGAAGCAGGCGACCTCCGCCCGGAGCATTATTTTGACTGTACGCAGTACACCGAGCAGTCGGATGGCAGCATTAAGACTGTAGATTATGATACCTATGACCGGACACAGTCGATTTATTATGAAGTGAATTTCAGCCAGAGTATTCAGGTCAATACGGAAGGCAAAAATATTATCAACGATGATATGAGCAACAACATCAACGATCTGATCTATACGCTGCAGGAGTTAGATGCAGCGGAAAAGACAGAGAAGAAGTTAAAGAGTATGCTGGAGGACAACCAGTATGCATCGAATGATGATGCGGTAAAGCAGATTAACGCCATGCTGGAAGATATCAACGTTGAAATCGCAATCAAGAAAGAGACGATGCAGAAGACATTTGCGAAGAATATCACGAACTTCCAGGGCTATATGGATCAGGTATCTGCCATCCAGTCCGATGTCGGAAGCCGGATGACAAAACTTGACATGATCAGAACCCGCGTGACAGAACAGTACAGCACATTCAAGGAATTGAAGTCTGAAAATGAGGATGTGAGCACGGAAGAGGCAGCATTGAACTTTAAGGAAGCCAATGTCGTATATGAGGCGGCACTTGCTGCTACGAGCAATCTGGTCAGAGCATCGTTGATTGATTATTTGTAGAAAATAATTCCGTCATGCAAATAAGTAGCGAGACTGCTTGCAGGCGGAGCTGCTTATTTATATGACGGATAAACAGACATAAGCATGTAGGGCGATAGCCCGGAATGCGCATGTCTGTTACGAATTCGAGAGTTCGAAGAACGGAGAAATCGTTATTATTGTATACATATGATGAGGAACGATTTCTAATTTTAGAGGAGGGATAAAGCATGGTAGCAGAAACAAGATTATTTGGCACAGTCGACATCGCGGAGGACAAGATTCTGGAGTTCCCGATGGGACTGATCGGATTTGAGAATTTGAAGAAATTTGCAATTATTTATGACAGTGACCGGGAGGTGCGTTCGAAGATCAGCTGGTTGCAGTCCATGGAGGAGCCTGCATTGGCACTTCCGATCATCCATCCATCTGAACTGATTGATGATTACGGTCCGATCGTGGAGGACGAGCTGATGAAGAATATCGGTGATCCTGCAGATGCGGATATTCTGATGTTTGTCACATTGTCGATTCCTTCGGACTTAACGAAGATGACAGCGAATCTGAAGGCACCGATCATCATCAACACAGAGGGCAGAAAAGCCATCCAGGTGATCGTGGAGAACGAAGATTACAAGGTGAAATTCAATGCCTACGAGGCAATCCAGAAAATGAAAGAAAAGGCAGGTGAGTAATATGTTAGCACTATCCAGAAAACAAGGCGAATCTATCGTGATAGGCAATAACATTGAGATCACTGTGCTCGAGGCGAAGGGCGATCAGGTCAAGATCGGTATCTCCGCACCGAAGAGCGTGCCTGTCTACCGCAAGGAAATCTACGCACAGATTCAGGAAGAAAACCGTGAAGCTGTGGCGAATCTCGACGTAGAAAGTTTGAAAAAACTCTTATAAAGTGGTAAAGTATGAGTGATTAGTTGACGATACAACTAATAGGAAACTATAGGCGTATGCCGTTCATGGATGGAAGGCATACAAGGTTCACGCAAGGAGGCGTATAGATTATGGGAATGGATGGAATCGGAGGCGTAGGAGCCTTAAATGTAAGTTCACAGACAAGAGTGACACGTCCGCAGTCTGAGACGGTGGATGTAAACACAGGCAGTACTGCCGGACAGCAACAGGTACAGGTTGCAAGCTTACCGCCGATCGGTGGAAAGGGCAACAGCAATAACAACGGCCAGCCGGGACAGCAACAGGATCGCGGTGCGGTACAGACGGATCAGGAAGTGGCACCGGACAAGATCAAGGCAGCAGTCGATGATCTGAACAAGACAGTGAAACAGGCAAGTCCAATGCATCATACACAGCTCAGCTTCAAGTATCATGAGGATACAAACCGGATTTCCATCACCGTTACAGATAGTGACACCGATGAAGTTATCCGTGAGATTCCGCCGGAGAAGACACTCGATATGCTTGCAAAGGCATGGGAGATGGCAGGTCTTCTGGTTGATGAGAGAAGGTAGGGGGCGATACCCTGATTAGGAGGTATTTGTTATGGCAATGCGTATGACAGGCCTCGTATCCGGCATGGATACAGAGAGCATGGTAAAGGAACTGGTCAGCGCCAGCTCTGAAAAAGTAAATAAAATCAAACAGAAGAAGCAGGACGTCGAGTGGAAGAAAGAGATCTGGAGCGGATTAAATACGAAGATTTATAACTTCTACAAGACGCAGCTTTCTGCATTTAAGACGGTCAGCAACTATAAAACGAAGAAGGCAACGGCCAGTGATGAGACAAAGGTATCCGTCAAAGCCGGTTCCGGAGCGACAAATGGTACACATTCGGTTTCCGTCGAGCAGACAGCATCGTCAGCCTATCTGACCGGAGACAATATCAAGGCATATGGCAAGTCTTACACAACCTATAATGATGCCGGACTGTCTACGAAGTTTGCGGACATGGTAGATGCACAAGGGGCGAATCTAGGTCTTGCAGGTCAGAAGATTACGATCTCGGCAGGAAACGATGTGATTCCTGCTCTCGAACTTGAGCTTGGAGGAAGCGGAGATAACGGAGTCGAAAGCATCAGTGCATTGAATGCAAAGCTAAAAGCTACTTCCGGATATGAGAATCTTCAGGCGAGTCTTAAAGATGGTAAGCTTGTCTTTACAAATAGTTCAGAAAAGACACTGGATGATGGTACAAAGGCCGGGGAGATTTACACGATTGAAAGCGCAGCACTTGGTATGTCTGGAGAAGTTGGATATGAGAAGGGTGATGCGGACAGCAATACAATGAGTGCCGGCTTCACGGCAAAGGTAAAGCAGGACTTTACAAGTACCGATATCTCAACCTCGACCAAGCTTGCAGATCTGGGTATTAAGGTTGGAACAACATTCTCAGTCAATGGCAAGGATTTTGTTGTAGATGACAAGTCAACCATCAATGATTTCACGACAGCACTTTCTAAGATGGGTGTCTCTGCAAGCTTCGATGCATCCCATGGAAGATTTTATCTCAATGCGTCGAAGACCGGTGCTGCGAATGATTTCAATATCACATCCAGTGACAGCAGTGCATTGGAAGCTCTAGGACTTGGAAGCAAGGCAGAAAAGGTAGACGCAAGAGATGCGATTATCTACTATAACAATGTAAAATACACGAGTGACAGTAATACATTGACAGTCAACGGTCTTACGATCACAGCAAAGGCAAAGACAGACTCTGTAGTCAATGTCGAGGTTGCTGCGGATGTTGACAGTGCATATAACACAATCAAAAATTTCATCAAGTCATATAATGAACTGATTGACGAGATGAATAAATATTATAACGAAAAAGATGCCGGCTATGATGCCTTAACTGAGGATGAGAGAAGCAAGCTGTCCGATACGCAGATCGAGAAGTGGGAAGAGAAGGCAAAGCAGGGATTGCTGCGACGGGATTCTACATTGCAGACACTGCTTTCCGGCATGCGTACGACCTTGAATCAGGGCGTGCAGGTAACAATGGCAGATGGAAGTACGAAGACGATGACCTTGGCTTCCCTTGGTATCGTGACCGGTGATTATACAGAGAACGGCAAGCTTCATATCCTCGGTGATGAGGATGATGACCAGTACTCTTCTGAGACGAATACGTTGAAGAATCTGCTGGAAAGTGGAAGTGATATCGTAGGACAGGTGATCGGCGGAACTACGAGTACCTCTGGTGTTGGTACACAGATGTATGATTATCTGCGGAAATCCATGACACGTATCGAAGGTGTGCGAAGCACACAGACGTTCTACAATGACAAGACGCTGGATAGCGAGATCGATGATTATGATGATGACATCGATAAGTGGGATGAAAAGCTCCAGAATCTTGAAGATAAGTATTATGATCAGTTCTCGAAGATGGAATCTGCGATGGCAAAGCTGCAGTCACAGCAATCCTATCTGTCATCCTTGTTTGGAAGTGCATCATAAATAGATGGAGGGGTTATATAAATGGCATATAACACAGCGGCAAAAGCATATGGAATGAATCGAGTCGAGACAGCAACTCCGGCAGAGCTTACATTGATGCTCTATGAAGGCGCGGTAAAGTTTTGTAATGTTGCAATTGTAGGACTTGAGAAGAAAGACTATGAGAAGGTAAACACAAATATCCAGAAATGCCGGAATATCATCGTGGAACTGACATCGACATTGAATATGAAATATCCGGTTGCGGAGGATTTCAAACGGATGTATGATTATATCTTCGCACTTTTGACAGAGGCGAACATGAAGAAAGACATGGAGCTTCTTGAGCGAGCTTTAGAGGAGCTTCGCGGCATGCGGGATGTGTGGAAGGAAGTTATGACGAAAGCCAAAGGACCGCAGCTATCACTGAGCTAGGAGGTAAGATATGGATCAGACCGGAACTTATGTGAATATCATGCGTGAATCACTGGAACGGAAACAGCGATATCTGACAGAGATTTGGAAGCTTACAAATGAGCAGTCAGTGATTGCCACAGCGGAGAAGTTTGACGAGGAACAGTTTTCGGAGCTTGTTGAGAAGAAGGATGTTTTGATCGACAACCTCAATGAGATCGATAAAGGGTTTTCTTCTGTCTATGATCGTGTACGGATTGAGATCCAGCGGGATCCGGTGGTTTACAGAGATGAATTGCTTGCAATACAGAATCTGATTCGTACCTGTGTGGATCTCGGTATGCAGATCGAAGCCGTGGAGGAGCGGAACCGGGCAGTGATGGAACAGGTATTCTCCGCGAAATTCCAGGGTGTGCGCCAGATGAAGCAGTCCAAAACGGTGGCAAACAAGTATTATAAGTCTATGGCAAACGGCATGGTGAATGACTCTTTGCTCTATGACAGAAAAAAATAAAAAACTTTATAAAAAGGGTTAAGGATATAATTTCCAGTCCGATATATAAGGTGTAAGGAACAAACAAGACAAGTTCCTACAGATTCAACCAAGGTTATTACCCGAGCGGGTTCTAACATACATACTATTCACGGGGCGGTGCCCCAGTACTTCTCGCAAGGACGCGGGAATAAATTCAAGGAGGAATTATTATGGTAGTACAGCACAATTTGCAGGCAGCAAACACAAACAGAATGTTGGGCGCTAACGTTAAGGCAGTATCTAAGTCAACTGAGAAGTTGTCTTCAGGATATCAGGTTAACAGAGCAGCTGATGACGCAGCAGGTCTTTCCATCAGTGAGAAGATGAGAAACCAGATCAGAGGTATTAACCAGGCTGTTAAGAACTCTGAGGATGGCGTATCTCTTATCCAGACAGCAGAAGGAAACATGAGTGAGATTCACAGCATCCTTCAGCGTATGGGTGAGCTTGCTACAAAGGCAGCCAACGATGTAAACGCATCTGTAGATCGTAAGGCAATCCAGGATGAGATCGGTGAGCTTGCTAAGGAGATTGATTCTATCTCTACAAAGGCAGCATTCAACGGCACAAAGCTTTTGAATGGTGACTTCTCTGAGAAGCAGCTTCAGGTTGGTGCCGTTAAGGGCGAGAACATGGAGATCACAATCAAGAAGATGAGTGCTTCTATCTTGTTTGGTGCGAAAGGTTCTGTAGTTGCAGGAAACACATCATCAGCTGGTAATGTGTTGAACATGTATACACATTCAAAGGCTTCAGAAGCTATGTCTCTTATCACTTCAGCTATCAAGGTTGTATCTGCTGCTAGATCTGAACTTGGTGCTAAGCAGAACAGACTTGAGTACACAATCGATAACCTCGAGAACTACTCAGAGAACCTGACATCTGCAGAATCACAGATTCGTGATACTGATATGGCTACAGAGATGACCAACTACACGAAGAATAACATTCTTCAGCAGGCTGCACAGTCCATGTTGGCTCAGGCAAATCAGTCTACACAGGGTGTACTTTCATTACTTCAGTAATTTCATATTATTGACAATTTATTGGCTGGCTCGCTTGCGAGTCAGCCATATTTTGTATAAGGAGGTTTTTATGGAACAGGAATTAATACAGGATACAAAAGAAACATTGCTTACGATTGCAGATATCTTATATCAGGGGCGTGTATCGGATGGGATAGCTGCGATGAATGGTGTGATTCCAAACTTATCGCTAATTGCGTCAGGTATCCAGGATGAGGCATTGCAACAGCGGTTAATTACGGATGCGTTGTCACCGATTTTGTCAGCGATGGAAGAAGAGGATGGTACGTTGCTTGCGGATTTGATTACGTACGAGTTGGTAGAGTTATTAGATATATTGTAAAGATGCAGGGATGTAAGAGGGTATAAAATGAACACTATATACGAGAACAATTTAAAAGCATTAAAACAAAAAAATGAAAAATTATGGGAGGCATTTTATACCTATGCGAAGCAACAGAAGGAAAGTCGGGCTTTTACTGCGGTAGCGAAAAACGGGGAAGTTATTATTGGGTATCATGGTAAGGATCGGGACTTTAATTTGAATTCTACGTACAATCCATCTAAAGAAGCAGAAAAACTTATGGCGGAGTATGATACAATTCCAGATAATGCGTTTTTGTGTATGTATGGGTTAGCAAATGGTATATTTGCAAAAAGATTTTTGGAGTGTAATCCGCATGGAAATGCGATTTATGTATATGAGCCAGATCTGGACATATTTATGACTGCAATGCAGGAGATTGATCTGACAGAACTGTTAAATAATAATCGTTTTTTCATAGCGGTAGAGTCATTGAATACCGATGATTTTGGCGATTTTTTACTTAGTTATATCAGCGAAATAAATGAATTAACGAATCGATATATGGCGCTTCCAATCTATCAGACACGATTCCCGGAAGGCTATGATCGATATAAACAGATAATAAAGGATAAATACGAATATTATAGAATACAGACAAATACGTTGATCAAAGTGGGTAAACAAATTGGTCTTGCCAGTATTTCTAACATGCGATTTCTTCCAAATTGTCGGAGTGGCGCAGACTATAAAGATTACTTTCCGGAGGATGTACCGGCGATCATTGTAGCGGCAGGACCGTCATTGCAAAAGAATGTGGATCTGTTGAAGAAAGCGAAGGGAAAAGCAATTACGATCGTAGTGGATTCGGCAATCAATACAGTCATGGCACATGGGGTTATGCCTGATTTTGTAATTACGGTCGATACGAACAAAGAATTAAAGAATTTTACGGCAGAAGGACTTGCGGATGTATTTTTTCTTGCAGATGCTACTGCAAATACAGCCGTGTTGGATATGGTAAAACCAAAAAATCTGGTGTTTTATTCTACGGATTCTGGAACATGGAGCCGGATGTTTTCGGATGCCGGAAGTTCACTTGGAGAGATTTTTGCGGGCGGATCAGTTGCGCTGGATGCAATGGCGCTTGCGATAGATTGGGGATTTAAACGAATCATTATGATCGGACAGGATCTGGCAATGACGGGAAATAAACAGTATGCCGATGGTGAGAATTTGAATCAGAATACATCGTTTAACAGTCCGACCTTATATGTGAAAGATATTTATGGAAACGATGTGCTGACGAAGAAGGATTATTATACATTTATTCGCAGTATTGAAGATCTGGCATATCGGAATCCTGATATAGATTTTATAGATGCGACAGAGGGTGGAGCATTGAAAAGGCATACTCGAATTATGACGTTGCAACAGGCAATTGATCAATATTGCAAAAATGTTTACAACATAACAGAGATGATAGAAGCGATCCCTCGACGTTTTGCAACAAATGGAAATGAGCTTGTAAAACAGGAACTACAAAAGATGAAAGAAAATATAGAACTGCTTATAACTCGGATGCGGGAGGGCGCAGAGGTTTGTGATAAGGCAGCGTATATGTTAGAGCATAAACAGTATGACAAAGATAAATTACGGAAGATAAATGAAAAAATTCGAATTTTGGATGAATGGTATGCGGACATGGAGGAGCATAAGCTGATAAAAAAAGTAACATGTCAGGCAAATCATGATTATGAGACAACAATATATCTGACCGAAAAGGACAGTGTTGCAGAATCAATCCGTATATATAAAAATAGTGCGAAGTTATATATTGGCATTGCTGATGGCGTTGCGGATATTATAAAAACGATTGAACAATGCGAAAAAGAAATATAGGCATTTGACTAAATGGAGGGTGCGCAGTGGGAGATATACAGAAGATTTTGATGATTCAGGGAGAGTCGCAATATGATGCAATCTCTTGTTTTATGAATGATCTTGCAGATGGTTTTCGCCAACTTGGGTGTCGAGTGGATATTTTGGGTGGTATCACAAAGGATGCATTAGATCGAACGATCTATTTCGAAGAGTATGATGTAGTCTTGTCCTTTTTTGGGATCACCTCTGTATTGTATGATGCAATCAATCGAAATCCCAACACATTATTTTTCTTGTTTCTAGTGGATCATCCATATTATAGATATGACTGGCTGGCCGAGCAACATAGAAATTTGATTGTGTCCTGTATTGATAGAAATCATTGTAATTTTTTACAGAAATACTATAAGAACATTGATGCGGTGCAGTTTGTGCCACACGGAGGAAATTTATCAGAGAAACCTCCGAAGCCGTTTGCTGATCGGGAGATAGATGTTGCTTTTTTTGGTACATGCAGCGCTTCAAATGAATACAAATCAATTGTGGATCAAATGTCGGAAGACATTATGAAAATCATGGATGCTACAATTGCGCGTGTTATGCAGGGGGAATGCATACCGGCAGAGGAAATTCTAATACAGGAACTTCGATCCGGAGGGATTGAACTTTCAGAAGCACAGTTATTGGAATTGTTTGTAGTACTTGCGTTTGCGGATACATATATTCGTGCGAAACAGCGGGAAAAACTAATACTACATTTGGCAAAGTCAGGACTGGAAGTGCATGTCTATGGAAACGGCTGGGAGAAAGACGAATTGGCGCAGTATGAAAATATAAAGCGTCATGGCGCAGTTTCTTATACAGAAGCACTGGATATTATGACAAACACAAAAATCGTGATCAATAAGATGCCATTATTCTTAGACGGCTCACATGAACGGGTGTTTACTGCGATGTTGAACGGGGCTGTTTGCTGTACCGATGAAAGTGGGTATTGGAAGCAGGAATTCATAGATGGAGAAAGTATATGTTTTTATGATTTTCAAGATTTGGATAATCTCGAAAACATAATAAAAGAATTACTTTTAAATCTGGATAAAGCAGGAAAGATTGCTCAAAACGGATATGATATTGCAATCCATAAACATCAGTGGAAAAACCGGGCGGAACAGATTCTGGAAATATGTAACAAGGTGTCCCGTATTGAGGATATAAACTATGTATTGCCGGGTACGAAAAACGCGTACGCATTTAACCGATTTCTTGATTATGCCAATGATAAAGATATAGAGATGCTTGTTCAGAAAACAAGGATGTATGAAAATAAGCTTCAATACCAGAAGAATGTGTATCATGCAATGGAGACCTATTATCAAAAGAATTACAGAGAGTCCATGAATCATGCAATTGTGAACAGAATCACGAGTGTTAAACATGCGTTGGGCGAATATGCATGGTTGTATGGACAATGTGAAGATAATTTGTCAAAATGTACACTTGCGGGACTGTTGAATTATTGGATCAGTATGGAATATCGACATGTGAAAGATGTCGCAGATCATAGATATAAAGCGTATGCAGATTGGGACATATTAGATATGGAAGAATTCTCTCAGGCAGTATTTCTGGGAGCGGAGCAGGCGGATAGTATTCAGGCAGTTGTTGATTATAACTATGATTTGTTAGATGCGATCGAGGTTTTTGCGCCAAATCAAATGACAAAGGAAAGAATTTGTGGTGCACTTCATTCATCGGATATGGAAGTTATGGTTTGCGAACCGGATATACTAAAAACAATCAATTTGGATGAGGTTTTTGATTCAAGGGTCAGATTTATTGCGCTCATGGGTGCCAGATATGCAGAAGAGATTATCAGAAATATGGAACAGCATATTCGAGCAAATAAACCGCAGTTGGCGATCCGAGTAAGTGTAGAGTATGACAACTTATGGAAACTGCCGAATGTATTATATGATTTTCGGGAAGATTACCGTCTTTATATACGGTATTATGATGATGGAATTGTGAATGATACTTGTGTGCTTTATGCGGTTTAGAAACAGAGTTGAGGTGTTTATATGGAATTTTCACACGAATATTTTGATGATGAAATACGAGAAGATTTTTATGTATCCGGATTGATGAAGCGTTTGTGGGCAGCAAATCTTGAAGTTATTTCGGATGTTGCGAAAGTGTGCGATAAATATAATATTCGGTGGTTTGCAGACTATGGAACATTGCTTGGTGCTGTTCGTCATGGTGGATGTATTCCGTGGGATGATGATTTTGATATCTGCATGTTGAGAGGCGATTACATGAGGTTTTTGGAAGTGGCAGAAAAGGAATTGCCGCAGAATTATTCGGTGTTAAATTGCCACAATGAATATGAGGACTTGCTTACACGGGTTATCAATACCCGACATCCAACTTTTGAAGAAGATATTTTACAAAGATATCATCAATGTTATCTGGGGGCAGGTATTGACATTTTTCCGCTTGATTATATGGCGCCAACAAAGAAAGAACAGGAGGCACATAAGACATTACTTCGAGCAATCTTAAGCTTTGAACCGATATTGTCAGATGAGAATCTGGATCAGGCAATGCTGGATCAGGTGTTATCACAGCTGGAACAATTATGTGGTGTGAAGTTTGACCGGCAAGGGAAGCTTATAAAGCAGATGTATGAAGCAACAGAGGGTGTGTGTGCACTATATGGACCAGAGCAGGCAGATACCGTTATGCTTGCTCCAATCTGGGCGAAATACGGGGTAAAGACATATCCGTTGACTTGTTTTCAGCATGCAATCAAGGTGAGATTTGAGAATATTGATATCTGGATATCTGCAGAATATGACAAGATGTTACAAAACGAATATGGCGATTATATGCGGATTATTAAGGGTGGAGCATCTCATGACTATCCTTGCTTTGCGGAACAGGAAGCGTATGTGCGGGAGCATCTGCCAAAGTATCCGTTTGAATATACGTTTGATAAAAAGGATATAGAAACGGAAGAACGTCTGACGGATAGTCGCTCACAGGAACGCGTACGGGGTATTTTAAATTATGATAATCGTGTACAAATCCAGATACAACGGGAAGTTTTGATTTTGCCGTATCGTGCTTCCTCGTGGAAGAATATCGAAGCTGTGTGGAGACAGGAATGCGCGGATAAAACCTGTCATGTGACGGTGATCTTGCCGCCATATTATGAGAAGACAGCATTGGGTGGATTTGGCGAAATGCATGATGAAAGTGGGTTATTGCCTGATTATGTAGAGGTAACACCATACGATGCATATGATTTTGAACATATGCTGCCGGATGTGATCTATACGCAGAATCCATATGATGAATGTAATTATACGACAAGCGTGCATCCGTTTTTCTATGCAAGAAATCTGAAGAAATATACGGACAAGCTTGTCTATATTCCGTGGTTTACAATGCGGGATGTAAATGTGGATAACGGAAAAGTCAACCAGACGATGAAGTATTTCTGTACAGTTCCGGGTGTTGTTCTTGCGGATGAGGTATGGATGCCATCCGAGTCTGCAAAGGAAGCGTATGTCAGAAAATTGACAGCATTTGCTGGGGAAGATACAAAATGTGTATGGGAAGATAAAATTCACGTGCATGAGGTTCCTGTATGCAGTTTAGATTATTCAAACATATTTGAAAAATTGCCAATTACGTGGAAGCAAATCATACAGTCGGGAAATACAATACGAAAGCAGATCATATTATATGATATATCTGCGGCAACCTTTGTTCAGGGAAGGAAGCTTGCACTGCAGAAATTGAAAGAAACATTAAAGTTCTTTGAGGAAAAACGAGAAGATATCGCACTAATTTGGCGACGTAATACTGTGACAGAGGATGTACTGTCAGCTTTGGAACCGGAAATGTACGAGCAGTATAAAGAAATCGTGGAGGAGTATAAAAAGGCTGCGTGGGGGATCTTTGACGAAGATTTTTCCTATCAACAGGAAGCGGAGCTTGCAGATGCTTATTGCGGGGATGCTGGGTATGTGTCGCGCTATGTGGAGACACTTGAAAAACCAGTATTGCTACAGAAAATGGGAATTTCCAGAAATGTGGATGGGCAGCCACTTGTTCAAATGCTGAAAAATGAAGAAGGAAATTATCCGTATCATATTCGGGCGTATGCAATTGTGGATGATAGTATGTATTTCATTCCGGATGAGATGAATCTGCTCTGTACGATGCGACTCGAAGAGGGAACGGTTACGATTCTGAGCAGCATCCCGGAGGAAAAAATCAACCAGACGGGACTTTCGTTGAAGCTGGAATGCTATGATGGGAAAATCATCGTGACTCCATACATGGCAAAGACAATATGGAGCTATGATATTCAGTCTGGGCGTTGGCAGAAGATCGGAATTCGGAATGAAGAACAGGAATGTAAGTTTGTTTCTTCGGTTATATACAAAGATAAACTATATCTTATCCCTGCGCTTTATAAGTACATTGTACGTGTGAATCTAAAGACATATAGCGTTGCATATTTGGAACACATCTATGCGGAGTATGCAGCATTATCTTCCGAAGAAGCATGTCGCTTTGCTTGTAATTATGCCAGATGCAGGGATGTGTTATATATAGCAGAACAGCAGACGAATCTTATGTTACGGTTTGACCTTGCAACTGAGAAATATACATGGCTTCAGATTGGAAATCCGGGACAGATTTGGTTGGCTAGTGCATGGGATGGGACCTATTTTTATTTTGTGCCATTGACGCAAGGCCGTTTATTGCGCTGGGACGGACAGGATGAATACGTGGAGTATGATCTTCCGGGTGATTGTAGATATGACCGGTATGGACCGGTAAATGTAAACATCATAGATGGAACACTTGTGTTACAGGGATATAACTGCGATGCAGTCCTATATGATTTGGAGGATATGTCTTGCCGTACGGAACAGGTGCGTTATAATTACGCCTATAAAATCCGGGAGGATTTTTATACCGGATATGATATGGCGACAGACCGGTTTGTAATACAGGATGGAGCCAAACGATTGGAATATACCTGTGTATTTGATGAGCGTGATCTTCAAAAGTATTTGCAGCAGGCAAGAAGCGCAGGGAAAATAGGACTTTCAAGGGAAGCAATCAAAGAAGATGACGCGATTGGAATCGGATATTTTACAGATTGTCTCAGCGATAAATCTGAATGGAAGCAAGGCGAGAAGGGGAAGAAAACAATCGTATTTCTTCCATACAAGGCAAGTATGTGGGACAGTCTGGAAAGCATCTGGCTGGCAGCAAAGGGAGATTCCCGGTGTGAATGTTATGTCGTACCGATTCCGTATTATGATAAGGATGCGTATGGAAGACTTACAACTTATCATTATGAAGGGACACAGTTCCCGGCTTATGTACCGATTACGGATTATCGAGATTTTGATCTGGCGAGTCGAAATGCGGATATCATCTATATCCATAACCCGTATGATGATGGAAATCGTGTGACAAGTATCGATCCGGACTACTATTCAGCGAAGTTGAAGACGTATACTGACAAGCTTGTGTATGTGCCATATTATGCAACTTCCGGGGGCATGGGCGAGGATCAGTCATTGTGTAAGGCATACATATACGCGGATTATATTATTGTGCAGGCAGAGAGTCATAAGGATTATTTTGATACATGTATCCCAAGGGAGAAGCTTCTAGCACTTGGGTCTCCGAAGTTTGACCGGGTTGTGAAGCTGTGTGAGAATCCACCGGAAGTGTCAGAAGACTGGAAGGACAAGATGAATGGAAAAACCGTGTATTTCTTCAATACCAGTCTTGGAGGCATGCTGGCAGATACAGAGGCATTTCTTAAGAAACTCCATTACGTATTTGATTGTTTTTCCGGAAGAGAGGATGTCTGTTTGTTATGGCGCCCGCATCCGCTTTTGGACGAGACATTTACGACAGTAAGAAGTCAGTACAAAGAGGAATATGAGCGGTTGAAGCAGGATTTTCTGTCAGCGGATTGGGGTATCTATGATACGACACCGGATATAGAGAAGACGATTGCGGTGAGCGATTGTTATATCGGAGATTCGGGAACTTCCGTGACGGCCCTCTTTGGAATCGCAGGGAAACCGGTTTATCTGCTGGATAATTATATTCACAGGGAACCGATGGGGAATGAATGGATCAAGGAGATGATAACACTATATTACCCTCAGGGACAGGATGCATGGAAGGTGGAACCGGGCAATCAGTTGTATCATCTGGAGAAAGGCATCTATCGATTCTATTGCAAGCTTTCTGAATACACATCGGGTGGTTATTATCGGATGGCGGTTGAGCATGGGAGCTATGTATATGTATTCCCTGCGAATGCACAGGAGATTCTGGTAATTGATGACAAACGAAATATTACACGGATCAAATTAGAGCAGAAAATCAGTCAGCCAGGCGCATTTGCGAATGTATGGTTTGAAGGAAACTATGCATTCTTAATTCCATATAAATATCCGTATATTGTACGGTTTGATATGGATACGCAGGCAATCGACTATGTCGATGGATGTCAGGAATTCCTTGTATCAAACCATGCGGGGGCAGACCGGGTCGGCGGCAGCGGAATCTGGAACGGATATCTGATGCTGGCGAATCCGGCTGATAACCGGGTTGTTGCAATCGAGTGTGAGACGTTGGAATTACAGGTATTGTCAGTCGATGCAAGATACTATCGAGGAGCCTGTGCGTTGCAGGCGGACGAGGATACGATATGGCTGTTTCCGTATACAGGAACGAATGTCGTACAGTGGAATCCGATGACAGGAGAAACAGTTTCCTATAACTGCCGTGTGCTGGGATTTATCTGTAATCAGTACCCGACAGGCAAGACGTGCATGGAACACGCGTTTGGAAGCATGGCACGCAGAGAAAACCAGGTTGTGCTGGCACCGGTCTGGGGAAATCAATTTGTGTTTATCAACACAGAAACAGGCGAAGTAAAACCGTTTCATACGGAGTTAGACCTTACATTCCGAGAAGATCAGAGCTATTGCATGTCTGGAGGAAATGGCGGATTTGTGCGAAGACTTGACGAAGCGCACGCTTTATTCTATCATGAACCTATGAGAAAACTGTATCGTGTAAATCTTCTCGATGGTAGTGTAGAAGAAGAGGCTATCGCTTATGAACAATCGGATGTATGGCTGCATGCACCGGGCTACGCGAAGTTATCCAAATGGGTGCGATATGGCTGTGAGGAACGTGCGATTTGCAGTCTGCCGCATATGCTGGAGAATCAGGGCGCAGGAGATTCGTTCGACCGCCAGGCTTGTCTGGAAGCATATGGTGAGATTGCGATGTATGCGGATGGCAGGAGTGGACAGAAGATTCATGCGTTTATGATGGATGAGTTGTGTGAGTAGAAGTATATATAAAAACTGTGTATGCAGAGGAGAAGGCATATGACAAAAGTAATTACATACGGAACCTTTGATCTGTTCCATGAGGGACATTACCGGCTGTTGCAGCGTGCAAAAGCATTGGGGGACTATCTGATCGTTGGGGTGACAACTGAGGAATATGACAAGGCACGAGGAAAATTAAATGTAGTAGATTCTCTGGTGACCCGGATAGAGAACGTGAGGAAATCCGGGTTTGCGGATGAGATTATTATAGAAGAGTCGGGCGGTCAGAAGTTTACGGACATTAAGAAATATAATGTAGATATATTTACTGTCGGATCGGATTGGGTTGGATGCTTCGATTATTTAAAGGATTACTGCAAGGTTGTATATCTGGAACGTACGAAAGATATTTCCAGTACGATGCTTCGACAGGAGAACAGTCATATCCAGAGAATCGGCATCATTGGAACCGGGCGGATTGCTTCACGGTTTGTTGTGGAAGCAAAGCTGGTCAGCGGTGTGAGTACGCAGGGTGTTTACAATCCACACACGGAAAGTGCAAAGTCGTTTGCAGATCGATGGGAAATTAATTGGTATGCGGACATGGAACATTTCTACGCAGATATTGATGTGGTCTATATTGCAACACCGCATGAGACACATTATTCTTATATTAAAGATGCGCTGAATCATGGAAAGCATGTAATCTGTGAGAAGCCAATGGTTTTAAAGCGGCAGCAGGCAGAGGAACTTTTTGAGCTGGCAAAAGAAAAGGGATTGATTCTGTTTGAAGGTATAAAGACAGCATATTGTCCGGGCTTTCATAAGTTACTTGGAATCGCTGCAAGTGGAAGTATCGGCGCGATCCGGAATATTGAAGCCTGCTTTACAAAGCTGGAGAAACCGGATACGAGAGAGTTGACAGACATAAACTATGGTGGCAGTTTCACGGAGCTTGGCAGTTATATTATGCTTCCGGTATTAAAGCTATTAGGAGAAGAATATACGGATTACCGTTTTGAGAGTTTGCGTGGCGAGAATGGATTGGATGTATTTACGAAGGTAAGCTTTACCTACCCGCATGCATTGGCGACACTCACATGTGGTCTGGGCGTGAAGTCGGAAGGACGGCTGTTGATCTCTGGCACAAATGGATATATTGTGGCAGAAGCTCCGTGGTGGAAAACCTCGTATTTCGAGGTACATTATGAGGATGCATCCAATGTACAGAAGTATTCGGATACCTATCTGGGAGATGGACTTCGTTACGAGGTCAGCGATTTCCTGACGAAGCTTCGGGGAAATGAAAGCAGCAACTTCAAGTTGACAGCAGAGGATTCTATCTTTATGGCGGATATGATGGAAAAGTTTCTGGTGGAACAGGGACGGAAAATATAGGAGGCATTCTATGAAGATATGGGCACATAGAGGCTGTAGTCAGAACTACCCGGAGAATACAGTGACGGCTTTTGAGAAGGCGTGCGCAATTTCCAGACTTGCTGGAATCGAGACTGATATTCAGATATCGAAGGATGGTCATCTGATGGTGTTCCATGATGAGCGGGTAGACCGAACAACAGATGGAACTGGATTCCTGCGGGATTATACATATGAAGAACTGAGGCGCCTGCGAATCGATGCCGGAGATGGAAAGAGTGAGCAGATCCCTTGTATCGAAGAACTGTTGGAGCTGATTCAGGATAAAGTGCACGAGGATGCCGCATTCAAGTTAAATATTGAATTGAAGAACTCCGTATATCCATATCCGGGTATGGAAGAGAAAATAGTAGATTTAGTTCAAAAAAGTGGATTACAGAAACATATCGTATATTCTACATTCTATGCAAAATCATTGGAGAAATTAGCAGGGATTGATTCGGAAGCAGAGCTTGGAATTCTGGATGTGCATGTATCCGATTGCCTGTATAAGATCAAAGGAGGGTGTAAAGCGGTGGCAGTGCATCCGTTCTGGAGAGGGATAGATGTTCCGAAAGAAGAATTGAGAGGAATTACAGTTCGTGCATGGATGTCCGGACATCTGTATCCGGAGAAGCCGACGGGAAACAGGCTGGATTTTAAACCATTAGAGGAACAGGGGATTACGGATATCATATTGAACGAACCGGAAGTGTATCTGTAATTTGTGATCGGAAGGCGAGTATGAAATAGTGGAAACCGATTGAAATTCGCGAAAATAACTAAATATTTTAATGGCGATATCCGATATAATATATGAGATATTACGTGTAATGTGAGCAAAACGGAATTTGCTCTTGTGCGAACGGAGTCGCGGATACAGAAGAAGTTAGGAAAAGAGTAGACCCTCGCATAGAATTATGCGGGGGTTTTTATATAGAGGAGTTAAAAATGGATTTGTCATATCCTTATGAAGTTACAGATAAAAAAGAACGTGCATACATACGAAAAAGGAAAAGAGCCGCATTTTTACATAGTCTATGCTTTTATGTTTGTCGTCTATTTCCAATTAAGAAAAATCTGGTTTCGGTGTGTACGTTTGAAGGACGAGGCGGATTTGGATGCAATCCGAAGTATGTTGTACAAGAACTGCATAAGCGTAATCCCGATTATGAGTTTGTCTGGTTTGTAAATGATATGAATAAAAATTTTCCTGACTATATTCGTAAAGTTCCAAATACTTTATGGAGTCGGGCGTATTGGCTGAGCCGTTCAAAGGTTTGGATAGACAATTATCGAAAGCCCTTAGGTACAAAAAAGCGTAAGGGACAATATTATCTAAATACGAATCATTATACATTGGGAATAAAAACGGTTGGGCTATGGAGAGGAAAAGGTTTCTCGAAAATGGCATATCTGGTAAGTAAAAATGATTCCGAAATGATAGATGATTTGATTATAGATTCGAAATTCTGTGAGGAAATGTGTCCGAAGGGATTGATATATAGCGGATCTTATTTGAAAACAGGAGCACCACGATGTGATGTGTTGTATGGAAATCGTGAAAAGTATAAGAATGCATTTAGAGAGAAGTATGGCTTAGGAGAAGATACCAAGGTGGTTATGTTTGCACCAACATTTCGGGAAGGGGCGAAAAACGGGGTAAGAATGGTGTACTCGCAAATATGGACAATTGATTTTGCAAAGTTAATTCAGTGTTTAGAAGAACGATTTGGAGGAACGTGGTATATTTGTGTTCGTGTTCATCCACAACTAGCAGAACAATTCCATGGATATACAGATGAACATTTGCAAAAACGGATTATAAATGAAAGTCAATCAGATGATATGTATGAGATACTTGCAGCGATGGATGCATATATAACAGATTATTCGAGTGCCGTTTTTGAGGCATGTTACTGCAATATGCCTGCTTTTTTGTATGTGGATGATTTAACAGAATATAGGGACTCTAGAAATTTATTTTGGAATTTATCAAATAATGAAATAGAGCATGTCAGTAATAATAAAAAGATAACGCCAGGAATTGATGTGGAGTTACCTTTTGATATTGCCAGAAATAATGAAGAGTTGAAAAAATGTATTTTGCAATTTGACAAAACAAGGTATATAGACAATGTTATGAAATTTAAAAGAAATATACGATTAGTTTTTAATGGAGATGCAAGTGGAGAAGTTGCAAATGTCATAATAAAAAAGATGTCAAGAAAATAGAGGGCTAATTATGGGAAGATTAAATGGGCTAAATTTAGAACAATTAATTTCGCTGGTAAAAAAACATAAGGTTGCATGTTTTGGTCTGGGAATTCAAGGTAGAAGAATGGCAGATTTTTTTTCAAACTGGAACATTCAAGAACAGTTAGTGGCTTATATTGATAATAATAAAGCAAAAATAGGAGATTTTTATTCGCATGACGGGTATAAGTATCCAGTTTATTCGTTTGACGAGGCTCATCAAGCGTTGGATGAAAATGTCGTTATTTTGATTACGTGTTTAGACTATAACGAAATATATAAGCAACTAGAATCGGATGTGATAAGAAAATGGGATTATATTGCATTTGCAGAAGTATCAGATAATGAATTAATTTCTTCAAACTATCATGAGGTGATTAAGGAAACTATCAATCCCGTAATTCCTAAGAAAATTCATTATGTATGGTTAGGTGGTAAAAAAACCTTATTAATAAATGAAAATATAAAGCAATGGAGAAAGATATGTCCGGATTATGAATTTTATGAGTGGAACGAGAAAAATTATGACATTTCGAGTAATTTATATATGAAGCAGGCATATGAACGAAAAAAGTGGGGCTTTGTTTCGGATTATATGCGACTAGATATTATATATAAATATGGAGGGATTTACTTGGATACAGATATCGAAATGATTAAAAAACCAGATCAACTGTTATATCAGGAATGTTTCGGATGTGTGGATTCTTCAATGACAATGAATTTAGGATCAGGATTTGGTGCAATACCTAAAACAAAAATCATACGAGAACTCAGAGATTATTATGATGGAATCACATTTATTAAAGAAGATGGTTCCGAAGATAATACTTCTTGTAATAGTCATTCATATCATGTTTTAAAAAAATGGGGAGTAATGATAAACGACCAATTGCAAAATGTTGGTGGGATGAATATTTATCCTATGATTTTTCAAGGAGCAAACCAACATACAAAAAAGATATATAAAACAGATAAAACATTTTGGATACACTATGGAAATATGTCGTGGTTTAAGAGAAAAAGTATGGAAGGAACGGATGAGGTATGCGGTTAACAGAAACTTTTACAAAAGAGTTTTATAATAGTGAAAAAAAATTATTAATATATGGTGCTGGCAATTATGGAGAAATTGCACTTGGAGGATTAAAGGAGATAGGCCTTACTCCAGATTATTTTGTGGATAAGAATCATGCAGGGGAGCTATATCATCAGATTCCAGTTATATCACCACAAGAAATTAATAGGTTTAGTCAAGATGTTTTTTTGGTTGCATCTTTGAACTATTTCGGAGAGATAGTTGCTACATTGATAAAAAATGAGGTTGAGATATTTTATGATATAGAATATTTAATTGAGATATGTCCGGATGAATTTTTGAATGAATATACGCTGGATGAAAAAAGAAATATTGATAAATATAAAAATGTAATTAATAACTATAATAAAGACGAATTAATTGTAGGACATGTTGAAGTCGTGTTGACAGAAAAGTGTACATTGCGATGCAAAGATTGTGCTAATTTGATGCAATATTATGAAAAACCGGAAAATTTAGAAGTAAATGGAATTATACAATCGTTCGATAAATTTTTGACAACTATAGATATTCTTTTAGAAATGCGACTTTTGGGTGGGGAGCCTTTTTTAGTCAATGATATGGATAAATTGTTATTGCATTATATAAATAATAATAAAATAAAAAGAATAACTGTATATACAAATTCAACGATTATACCTAATGAAAAAATATTGCGAGTGTTAGCTGATAAAAAAGTTTCGGTACATATGTCAGATTATGGTTTGGTTAGCAGAAAAGTAAGAGAATTGTCGGATTTATTTGATAGAAGCAATATAAAATACTATGTTCACAAGTATAATGATTGGAAAGATTTAGGGGGATTAAATCTTCGTGGATATACAGATGATGCGTTAAAAAAATTATATGCCGATTGTTTAATGTCAAAGTGCTATACGTTTTATAGAGGAATATTATATTTGTGTCCGAGAGCCGCGCATGGAGAACGTTTGGGTTTTTTCAATAATTTAATGGATGAATATATTGACTATAATAATATGTCAGATCCAAGAATCAATAGGAAGAAATTATTAAAAGTTATTAATAATACAGAAAGTTTGACTGCATGTAAATATTGTAATGGCTCCTGCGTGAGATCAAGAAGTATTCCTGCAGCGATTCAGAAAACAAGGTGAATTTATGAAGCTAATTAATAAAAACTTATCAGAATTTATGGAATTAAATATTGATAAAAGTATAATTTGCTTTGGAGCGGGAAAGTTATTTCAAGATATGTTTATTACAATGGACAATTGTTTTTTAGATAAGATTCAATGTGTGGTTGATTCAAATTTAAAAGATGAGAAAATAAATTGTAATGGATATTGGATTCAAAGAATTAATTTTGGAAATATATCAAATATTAATTTTAAAAATTGTGTCTTTTTAATTACCACGATGTATTGTTATGAGATGATTCTGAAATTAGAAAATATATTTGCAGACTACGATGTTGATTGTTATATATATCCGATAATGTCAATGATGGTGAATAATAAAAGAAGTGATTTAATTTCTCCTGTTAGAAAAGATATTATTCCCAAAACGATACACTATTGTTGGTTTGGAGGGAACGATATACCTGAAAAAAACAAAAAATGTATTGATAGTTGGAAAAAGATATGCCCAGATTATGAGATTTTGCAATGGAATGAATCCAATTATGACGTTAAAAAAAACAAATATATGTATGAAGCATATAAGCATGGAAAATGGGGATTTGTCCCAGATTATGCAAGGTTAGATATATTATATAAATATGGTGGAATTTACCTTGATACGGATGTAGAGATGCTAAATAGACCAGATATGTTGATGAAATATGATGGTTTTATGGGGTTTCAAAGAAATTACTGGATTAATTTGGGGTTGGGATTCGGCGCCAAAAAGAATAATAAATTGATTGGTGAACTCAGAGACGAATATGATAAGATTTCTTTTGTTGATGAGAATGGTAAGTTAAATATGATTGCTTCACCATATTATCAAACAGTTCACTTAAAAAAATATGCCCTCAAATGTAATAATGAAGTGCAGAATATTAATGGTAATATAATATTACCTACGGATTGGTTAGATCCTCAAGGTTACAGTGGGGGAAGTGTAAAATTAACTAAGAATACAATTAGCATTCATCACTATGATGAGTCTTGGGTAAGTAATAAGGATTTGAATAATAGTAAATATTCTCAAATTGAAAATATAATAAAAGATTATGCTATTTTTGATAAGAATTAAGGGGGTAATGCAGTAATAAAAAATAACCGTTGTTGAATTAGGAGTAATGGAGATTAATAAGTATGGATAAATTATTAACAGTTATTATACCAGTATATAATAAAATCGCTTATCTTAAACAGTGTTTAGATAGTGTACTAAGTCAAAATCTAAATAAAATAAAAATAGTAGTTGTTGATGATGGATCTACGGATGAAAGTGAGAAAATATGCGATAGATATAAACAAAAAATGACGGTGATTCATCAAGAACACAAGGGACTAATTGCAGCAAGAGAAAGAGGTTTAAGGGAAGCGGATACGAAATATGTTACGTTTGTGGATGCAGATGATTTTATTGCGGGTGGAATGTATGAATATATGCTGAGTAAGGCGGATGAGTATGACGCAGATATCGTGACTTGTGGATGCATAAGATATTGGAATGAAGATGATTATGCTTATGACTTATGTTCTGAATTTCAAGAAGGAATATATGAGAAAAAGGAAATTGAAGACTCTATAATAAAAAAAATGTTATGGAGTAAGGAAAAAGATGGCTGGTGCTTAGATCCTTCACTCTGTATGAAAATAATTAAAACAGAGCTTGTAAAAGAACAATATACACAGATAGCCGGAAATAATTTTTTGTATGGTGAGGATTCGGCGATTATTTATCCATTAATTTTTAGAGTGAATAAAATATATATCTCAACGGCTCCATATTATTATCATAGACAACGAGAAAGAACAATAACGGCACCGTATTTTGTGGAAGAAGATTTTTTTGAGAAGACATTTAAATTATATGAATATTTGAAAATGCAATTTCAGCAATTAGGGGTAGTTTCAATTATGGAAGAGCAGTTGGATATGTTTTATATGAATTCAGTCCAGCTTCACAGAAAAAAATACAAAGGTATGATATCCAATAATTATAAGTGGCTTTTTCCATTTGCAAATGTGGAAAAAAAATCTCGCATTGTGTTATATGGTGCCGGTGCTGTTGGTAGAGCATATTATGAGCAGGTACAAAAAAGTAAGTATTGCGAAGTAATATTATGGATTGATAAGTATGTCCAGGAAGAAAACATTATATATCCTATTGAAGATATACTGAACATTGAATACGATTATGTTGTGATTGCAAGAGTAAATGAATCAGCAAGAATAGAAATGAAGAATGTTTTAATGAAAATGGGAGTTTCAGAACAAAAAATAATATAAAGAGGAAAAAATAAGCGATGAAATGGACAAATAGAGGACATGAATTCGATGAATTTTCTGCTTCTATAAAAGATGAGTTTCACAGAAATATTTATATTTTTGGAGCGGGACAAATTGGCGAAAATACCGGACGCTGTATTAGAGCATTTGGGATATTAGGAGGATTCATCGACAATAATAAAGAACGACAAGGACAGCGGCTGTTAGGACATACAATTATGTCATTGGACAAGTATATATCTGAAAATTCACATATTGCAATTGTTATAGGTGTTTCAAAAAAATATTCTCTTGAAATTGCGAAACAGCTTGAAAAGGAGAATTTAATTCATGGAAGAGATTTCTTTTTTGACGATGAATTTCATAACAAAATTCTTCCAGTTATCGCTACATATTTTTTAAATAAAACTTATATGAGCTTGGCGCAAATTACATTGACTGAAAGATGTTCATTGAAATGTAAAAAATGTGCACATGCCTGTTATAATGTTGGTAATCAGACACAAGATTTAGATTTATCAGAAGTATATAAAAGTGCAGATATGTTCTTTTCGAAAGTGGACTATATAAATGAATTTGTATTAATTGGAGGTGAACCGTTATTATATAAAGGCCTCTCAAAAGCAATTGTGTACATAGGAAACAAATATAGAAGCCAAATAGGAATTTTTAGTATTACAACAAATGGAACAATTGCCCCGGATGAAGAAACATTAAAAGTATGCCAAAAATATCAAGTGCTTTATCGAATATCTAATTATGCAAAGGCATTGCCACGATTGCATCAGTCACATATGAAATTGATAAAAAAACTGCAAGAATATGGAATTGAATATAAATTGTATGATGAAGATGGCTATTGGATTGATTATGGTTTTGACTATTTGAACAAAGATATGGATGAAGAGGAGTTAACACAGACATTCGACAGATGCTTAACTCCATGCAGAGAAGTGCGAGGCAATAAGCTGTATTTTTGCGTAATGGCAAGAAGTGTATCTGACAACCTTCATTTTAATGAGGGACAGGATGACTATCTAGATTTGGAGCTACTAAAGAGTGATAACTATAAAAAGGTGTTGTTGGAGTTTAATCTTGGATATTCGGAAAAAGGTTATTTAGATATGTGTCATAGATGTCATGGTATAGATGCAGTAAATTATCCGATTCCAATAGCAGAGCAATTATACGGGGAGGATAAATGATATGACAGAGAAAAAGGTATCAGTTATTATCCCGATTTACAATGCAGCACAATATTTACACAAATGCTTAAAGAGTGTCATCTCTCAAACTTATAAAAATCTTGATATTATTCTGATTGATGACGGATCATCGGATGATAGTTATAGTATTGCAAAGGAATATCAGGAAAAAGATTCCAGAATAAGACTTTTTACACAGACAAATATTGGTTTGATTTCTACTCGGAAAAGAGGAATTGAACTTGCCGAAGGGGAGATTGTTGGTTTTGTTGATAGTGATGATTGGATAGAGCCAATAATGTATGAAAGATTAGTACAATGTATGGAAGAAAATGAGTGTGATTTGGTAACGTCTGGAATATATCGTGATTACGCAGATGGTTCGAGAAAAGAATGGTATGATCTTTATCCGGAAGGAGTTTATGTTAATCTGGAATCGGCAATTTATCCATCGATGTTACATGATTTTAAAAAAAATGAAATGGGATTAAAGTGTACCCTTGTTAATAAACTATATCGAAGACAGATTTTACAGGATATATATGGAGAGATAGACACTCGAGTGTTTTATGGGGAAGATGCGTTAACTATTTATCCATATTGTCTAAGATGTAAGCGTATTTATATCCTAAACGAAGCATATTATCATTATTATATTCGAAACAATTCTATGTGTAGAGCGGCAAACGAAAAACTTGCTATAAATACGTATTATCTATATAACGGATTAAGAGATGCGTTTATGGAAAGTAATTGCGCAAATTCTCTACTGAAACAGTTAAAACATTATTTGTTCCAGCTTGAGAGCCATACATTGAAAGTGTTATATAATATTGATACATTGGCATATGCGAAATGGGATTTCTCAAAATATAAGGATATATTTGGAAAAAGAATAGTTATATATGGAGCAGGCGCTTGTGGACAGGCGTTATATCGAGAGCTTGATTCCTTAGGATATAAAGAAAATGTTGTTGCCTGGGTTGATAAGAATCCAGAAGGAAAAACAGAACAGTGTATGTATGAGATTACTGCAATAAAAGAAATAGTAGATAAAAAATTTGATTATCTGATAATAGCAATCAAAAGTCAGAATATTGCTATAGAAGTAATGAAAGAACTGACAAAAGATTATGCGGTTGAAGAAGATAAGGTCGTTTGGAGAGAAACTTCTTACCGGGACTTTATATTAGAATAGAAAAGAGGCTGTAATGAAAGTATCGGTTATTATGCCATCGTTGAATGTTGCCCCATATATAGAAAAATGTATTAAAAGCGTGATAAATCAGTCGTTGCAGGATATTGAGATTATATGCGTTGATGCAGGCTCGACAGATGGAACATTGGAAATATTGGAGAATTATAGTAATAAGGATAAGAGAATAAAACTTGTTCATTCTCCAGTGAAAAGTTATGGTTATCAAGTGAATCTTGGAATCTGTATGGCACGTGGGGATTATATTGGAATTGTCGAAACGGATGATTTTGTAGATTCTAATATGTATGAAGTATTGTATGGGCTTGCAATAGAACATCAACTTGATTATGCCAAAGGAATGTTTGATATGTTTGTATCGATTGATTCGAATAATGAGGTAAGATGGAGACATCAAAGTTTTGGTAATCATACAGAATTGATTAATCGAATAGTAGAGCCGAGTGACATCGCATACATATATGCAAATGATACATCTGTGTGGAGTGGAATATATCGTAAGTCTTTTTTAGAAGAAAATAGTATTAGCTTTAATGAATCGGCAGGGGCTGCCTATCAGGATATCGGGTTTATGCAGCAAGTTGTTGGATGTGCAAAAAAAGCATGCTATACAAGCCAGTCGTTGTACAGATATAGAGTGGATCGAGAAGAGGCTTCTACGTTGTCCCCCAAGGTTCTCATGTATGCGAAAGCGGAATTTGAGCGATTGCTTCAACAAAAAGAGCTGTACAATAAGATTAAGAATAAAGCTGGTTTTTTTTCAAGAATGTTAGGGTGCTTTTTGGGAGAATTAAAAAAGGTCCTTCCGGCAGTGAAGTATGATATTAATTCAGAATATGTAAAAGAGGCATATGACTGGTTCAAAAAGCAATTAAAAGATCATTATACTTTAAGTATAGATGAAAGGAACAAAGAGGAATATAAACATTTTCTGGAAGACGAAACAAAGTATATATATGAAGAAAGACGAAAATTTGAAGTCAGAGAAAAAAAGCGGAACGAAATATGTGACGCAATTGGAACGCGTTCGGTGGTTATATTTGGAGCAGGTTTGCTAGGGAAATATGCGTTGAAATTTTTACTTGCCCGAAACTTTCGTATTGTTGCTTTTTGTGATAATTGTACTGAAAAGCAGACGGATATAACAGAAAAACTTCCGGTTTTGGATTTGAGCAAGTGCAAAAAAATGTACAAACAAGCAGTATACGTTGTTGCAAATAAAAATAATTCGAGAGAAATTTATTTACAGCTCATAAATGATGGTATCGATGATAGTCATATAGTGATTTATCCATGTGATTAAATTGATATTTGAATTTAGGGAATTGTTTGAAAGGAAATTCAGCAATGAATAATAAAGATATAGATATAGATATAGAGAGGGAACTTCCTAAAGCAATCTTAAAATGGTATATCTTTCGGAAAACAGATAGTGTGGTATATATAGGATACCCTACGGATCCATTATATGAATGTCTGCAAGAAGATTCCGGTGTTGGAAAAATAGCAGGAGTGGATTTTCTTGATATTAGAGAGTGGATGCAATGGAAGGCGAATATCGGGAATTATGATATTGCAATACTTTCTGAATGCTTTGAGAAATTTGAGAAACCAGAGCAACTGATAAGTTCTGTGCGCCAATTATTAAATGCAAATGGGTTATTATTCCTTCTGGCGCATAATCGATTTGGAATTCGTTACTTTTGCGGGGATAGAGACCCATATACCGGACGTAATTTTGATGGGATAGAAGATTATAGAAAAGCAAGTACACAGAAAGAGGATATTTTTTCAGGGAGAATGTATGACAAAGCTAAGCTGAAAAAAATGTTGAATCAGACAGGCTTTTGCCAATCGGAATTTCTTTCTGTATTTCCGGGTTTGGAAAGTCCGTTTCATATTTTGAAAGACGGATACACGCCAAATGAAGAATTGAATATTCGGTGTTCCCCAATGTATCATTATCCGGATACTGTTTTTTTGGAAGAGCAGTATCTGTATACCGGTATGATTGAAAATAATTTATTTCATTCTATGGCAAATGCTTTTTTGATTATATCGTCAAAATCTCAGAATCGGTTACCGTTTGATGTTGGAAATGAAGTGCTGCATGTAACGTCATCGTTGGATAGAGGAGTCAATAATGCGCTCCAAACAATTATATATAAAGAAAAGGTAGAAAAGAGAGCCGTTTATTCAGAAGGGAAAAGACGACTTTTGGAATTGATGAATCACAATAACGAGTTGGAAAAACGGGGAATACATATGATTCCGGCAGATTTAAAAGATGATGTATATAGGATGCCATATAGTAAAGGTGAAAATGCATTATCATTTTTTAGACGTATTGCGTTTGAGGATAAAAAATCATTTATTGAAGCGATGGATAGATTTTATAGAATAATTCTTCAGTCTTCTGAGATTTCTTCTGGTCTTTTTGAAGATGAAGAAGATCAGATACTGGAAAGGGGGTATTATGATCTTGTGCCGTTAAACTGCTTTGTTGAAGATGGAGAGTTTACGTTCTTTGATCAAGAGTTTGCGATTGAAAATTGCCCTGTTGGAGTTATTGTTACGAGACTTATTGATTTAGTGTATGAAGGTGAACCAAAACTTGAAAAAACGATACCCAAAATAGAATTATTAAAGAGATATAAAATAGATAAGAAAATTGATGCTTATAGAAGATTTGTGTGGAACTATATAGCGCAGATTCGAAACCAGGATAAACTGTGCTTATATTATTCTAAAACAAGAAGTAATAATGATATTGTGGAAGCAAATCGTAAAAGAATGAATTATTCAGAAGCAGAATATGAACGGTTTTTTGTGAATCCATTGAAAGATATTGGAACACGAAATTTGATTTTGTTTGGTTCAGGAGTATATACAAAACGTTTTTTAGCAATGTACAGTAAAGAGTATCATATCTCTACAATCATAGATAATAATCCTAACAAATGGGGACAAGAGATTCAAGGAGTTAAAATAGAATCACCGGACTTTTTAAATAAGATAGATATAACAAAATTTAAGGTGTTTATCTGCATTAAGAACTATTTATCTGTAGCGAAGCAATTAGAAACGATGGGTATCACAGATTATGGAATCTTTGATACAAGCCGTTCGTATGCGAAACCGGTATTTAGGCAGGAGCCGATTGATCCAAAGGCAGATTCGGATGCAAACATGAAGAGTGACAATGCAAAAAAAGTAGAAAAAAAGAAATATCATATCGGATATGTTGCAGGTGTATTTGACATGTTCCATACAGGACATGTGCGTCTGTTACAGAGAGCCAAGGAGCTGTGTGATTATCTGATTATAGGGGTTGTGTCGGATGAAGATTGTTACCGGCAGAAAAACAAGTATCCGGTGATTTCCTGTGAAGATCGTGTCGAGGTTGTCAAGGCATGCCGGTATGCGGATCAGGTGGAAGCACTTCCGACAGGTTTTGGAGGAATCCGGGATGCGTATAAGATGTTTCAGTTCGATGTGCAGTTTTCCGGTGATGATCATGGCGATGATGGGAGCTGGCTTGCAGAGAAGGAATATTTGAACAAGCATGGTGCAGACCTCGTATTCTTTGATTATACGAAGGGAATCAGTTCGACGGAGATTCGTGAGAGGCTATAGCGATCGGTTTGGAAAGTAATGTATGCACGGATGAAGTGACCGAAATCTTAGAAGTGGAGATTATAACATGAAGATAGTATGTTCACCAAAAGGAATTGTAGATAAGGATCGTCCAAGACAGGGTATCATGGATATTGCGGATGTCGGATTTCTGGATCAGGGCGTAATCTGCGGACTTTCTGAGGATGAGACGGATGTGTGGGGCGATGCGGCATGTGAGTACCGGATTGTCGAACCGATCGTGGAGGACGTAGAAAAAGATGCATTATGGACGGTCAACCGCGAATATTATCTGTCCTTGCTCGATGAAGCGAGAACGCATAATGTGAAGATATTACTGAAAAACATGTGTCGGAATGTCGGTGGACATCTGATACGGGGCGTATGCTCGGATGCGGCAGAAGCTGTGGCGTGGGTCGATGCATTGAATACGGAAGCAGGAGAAGCGCGCTTTGGATTCTGCGTGGATATGGGAGTCTGCAATGTATGCGGACAGGATCTGAATGAATATATTACGCCGCTTGGGAATCGGGTGAAAGCGGTGATCTTGCAGGATGGAAATGGAAGCGAAGCGCAGGCACTGCTTCCGTTTACAGCAGCGTATAAGAAGACCTTGCGGACGGACTGGCTCGGGTTGATCCGTGGGTTGAGGAAGATTGGTTTTGATGGGATTTTGATTCTGAATCTGGAGGATACCGTGTCAGCCACATCACCATTACTTCGTCCTGCGTTGCTGCGGTACGCAAAGCAGGTGGCAGATTATCTGTGCTGGCAGATCGGGATCGAGACGACGCTTGCCCGATATGAGAGCCGTGTGCTGTTCGGAGCAGGCAATATGTGCCGGAATTATCTGAAATGTTATGGTGAGAAGTACCCGCCGCTCTATACCTGTGACAATAACCCGCATTTATGGGGAAGCAGACTCGATGGGTTGGAGATTCATAATCCGGAGGATTTGAAGAAACTGGACAAGGATACCGCAGTCTTTATCTGTAATATCTATTACCGCGAGATTGAGCAGCAACTTCGAAAGATGGGACTCCCGAATCCGATCGTTTATTTCAATGATGAGTATCTGCCGCAGTTTCATTTCGAGCGGTTGACGGACGAAGGGAGAAAATAATGCTTGAGATTGGTGTACAAAGCAGGAATGTCGTGGAGGATTCGTGCCCGGAGAAAGGATTCCGGATGTTGAAGGATGCTGGATTTTCCTGTACAGATTTTAGTTTGAACAGTTATCTGACGAACAAGGATTTATATGAGGGAAAGGTAAATGCTTTTTTTAGTCAGTCAATCCAGGAACTAGAGCAGTTTTTCTCGGCGCATAAGGAAGGCGCGAAAAAGGCGGGAATCCGGATCAATCAGATGCACATGCCATATCCGGTATATATCCCGAATGGCAAGAAAGAAATCAATGAGTTCCTGCAGAAGGAAATGGCGGTGAAAAGCATGCATATCTGCCATTTCTTAGAATGTAAAAATATTGTCGTGCATGGGTTTAAGCTGGCGCGGTTCCTTGGCTCGGAAGAAGCGGAATGGGATTATACCGAACGTTTCCTGAATACGATAGCCCCTCTGGCAAAGGAGATGGGAATCACGATCTGCATCGAGAATCTGTATGGTGGAATCGGCGGACATCTGGTAGAAGGCCCTTGCTGTGACGCCAGGAAGGCGGCTGCGCGGATCGACCGGATGAACGAGAGGTATCAGGCGGAGGTGTTAGGCTTTTGCTTTGATACCGGACATGCTAATCTGGTTGGACTTGATTTCGAAGATTTTCTGACGACGCTTGGTTCAAGGCTTAAAGTTCTGCATATCCATGACAATGATGGAGTGGCGGATCTGCATCAGATACCATTCACCTTCACGAGAGCGCGTGAGAATGTGACTTCCACAGATTGGGAAGGATTTATCCGGGGATTGCGTAAGATTGGCTTTGATCAGGTGCTCAGCTTTGAGACTGCGCCCGTCCTGACGGCATTTCCGCAGGAACTAAAGGCGCAGGCACTCACGTTGATTGCACAGATTGGGGCGTATTTTGCAAAAAAAATAGAAAACTAAAATATTTTTCTATAGAAAAATATTCAAAATGGGGATTTTTTCGATAGTTATGTTACGAAAGCATCCCTTCTTGCAGGATTGTATCCTCTTTGACATCAACAGCCATAGTTCTTCCGATGATTTCATTCATCTTTTCAGGTGGGATTCCCGTGCCGGGACGCTTGTAAGTAAGCATCTCCGGTGTGAGGATCGCGCCTTTTTTGATGTCGCAGGTGGTGACGATCGAACGTCTGGCGTTGGAGCGGGCAGATGCCTCGGAGTCCAGACATTTCAGATCATAGCTGCCTCGCAGGGTGTCGATGAATGCAATCCCCTTCAGGATATTTCTTGCATCATCCGGGTCCATCGCGTGATAGTGGTCGTTGCCCTTCAGTGTTTTGTCCAATGTAAAATGCTTCTCTATGATGACAGCTCCAAGATTATATGCAGTTTTGATCACATCGGCGCAGGTATCCGGCTTCGTATGATCCGAATAGCCAATGAGGATTGGAGAACCATTTTTATCAGCGTAAATTGGATCTTCTGCGTAGCTTTTTTTCAAGGAAGTGATCTTGTTCAGGTTTGCATGTTCGTACGGTGTCGGATATTCCAGCACGCAGTGAAGCAGCGCGATTGACTGGTCGTTGACACTTCGAACCAGAGACAGGGTACGGGTAATCTCGTCCTCGTTGGAAGCTCCGACAGAGATCAGCATCGGCTTTCCTTTTCGCGCCTGATATTCGACGAATGGCAGGTTGTTCAGGTCAGACGAAGAAATCTTGTAGACGTCCATCATGGAATCTAAGTAGTCTGCGGAAGCAAGGTCAAAAGCAGTTGACAAAAACTCGATTCCGAGCTTATCGCAGAAGTCTTTTAATTCGCGGTATTCCGCTTCGCCGAAATGGTCGAATTTCTGAAAAAGTTCATACTGGGAGGTAGTTGGCTCTTCCGTGGTATCCCAATAAGATGGGGAGGCTTTTGCAGCCAGTGTGCCAGCCTTATAGCTCTGGAATTTTACAGCGTGGATACCGGCATCTTTCGCTTCTTTGATCATCAGCTTTGCGGCATCCATCAATGAAATGTCAAACTTTGTTGCGATGTCATAATAATTTACTCCGATTTCTGCAATCAGGACGAACTTGCCTGCCAGCGCGCGGTCAATAATTGTACTCATATAGCATCCTTTCTGTGCATTGCACCATGCGGTTGTACTCTTTGGGTTTATCTGCTAAAATTATAGCAAGAGTAACGTGATTTCGCAAATGTTTGCGAACAAAAATAAGGAGGCAGGAAATGGTACTCGCAGTTATTCCCGCACGTGGCGGGTCCAAAGGAATTCCAAGAAAAAACGTACGGCTGATGCACGGAAAACCTTTGATTTATTATTCGATTCAAAATGCACTTGCGTGCTCTTATATTGATGATGTGGTGGTGTCTTCCGATGATGAAGAAATCTTAAGCATCGCTGCGATGTATGGCGCAAAAGCCATGAACCGTAATAGTGCACTGGCGCAGGATGCGGTGACACTGGATCCGGTGATTTATGACGCCGTGCTCCGGATGGAACAGGAGACCGGGAAAACGTACGATGTGGTTGTAACATTACAGGCAACCTCGCCGCTTCTGACGGTGGAGACATTGGATGGCGCGTTGAAATCATTCTTGGAAAGCGATTTTGACACTTATATCAGCGCAGTAAATAAACCGCATCTTTCCTGGACGACGAAGGATGGCAGATGTGTTCCGAATTATGAGAAACGCCTGAACCGTCAGCAGCTTCCGCCGAATTTTCTAGAGGCGGGTGCATTTCTGATCACAAGACGGGCATGTATGTCGGAGAACAACCGGATTGGGGCAAATGCGTCTGTCTATGAGATGCCGGAGAAAGAGGCGATTGATATTGACAGCTATGCAGATTGGATCGTATGCGAGCAGGAACTGTCGAAGAAACGGATTTTGTTCCGGGTAGATGGATACCGGGAGCTTGGTATGGGACATATCTACCGCTGTCTGACACTTGCATATAGTCTGACAGGACATGAGATCTTATTTGTGACGCGGGAAGACCGGACAGAGGGCTATCAGAAATTATTGGATTCCCACATGCATGTCCAGTCGGTTGGCAGCGATGAGGAATTTTATGCACTTGCAGGAAAATGGCAGCCGGATGTGATTGTCCATGACTGCCTGAATACCGAGCGGGAATATATCCTTCAGTTAAAACAGCTTGCAAAGCGCGTTGTGACATTGGAGGATATTGGCTCCGGCGCCGATGTGGCAGATGCAACGATCAACGCATTGTATGAGGACGATAGCAAAGGTGAAAACTACTATTGGGGCGAAAAATATGTCTGCCTGAAGGACGAATTCCTGATTGCACCATGTGCGGAATACCATGAGCAGGTAAAGAAGGTGGTTGTGTTATTCGGCGGCAGTGATCCTTCGGATTTTACCTATCGCGCGTACAATCTGGCGAAGAAAATGCATTCGGATTTTCCACAGATCAGCTTCCGGTTCGTACTTGGCGCCGGATATGATAACCATGTGCATAAGCTGTCGGATGATGAAGCCTGCAAGATCAAGGTGGTAACAGATATCAAGCGTGTGAGTGATGCCTTGTCCGATGCGGATCTGGCGATTACCTCACAGGGAAGAACGGTGTATGAGCTTGCGGCGATGGGCGTTCCTGCGATTGTTCTGGCACAGAACGAGCGCGAGACGAAGCATACATTTGCCCAGATGCACAATGGTTTCTTAAATCTTGGTATGGGAAATCAAGTGAGTGATGAAACACTGGAGAAGACTTTCCGGTTTGTCGTAGAGACACCGCAGATCCGCGCGGAGATGCGGAATCTCATGTTGTCGCATGATCTGCGCAAAGGAATTGAACGTGTGAAGCAGTTGATCTTAGCAGATGAGTAATGGAATATTTATGCAGTTATGTCTGACTGATACAAGATAGATTCAGTCAGATATAACTGTATTTAGAATCTCGGTCAGGCGCGTATCATAGGTATGATAGCGCTTGACTTTTTCATAGCCATTTTTGGCAATCTGTAACCGTTCTTCTTCGTGGGATAAATAATAATCAATCTTCTGAATCAGATCATCAACACTGTCATAGAGTACCAGATCTTCCCCAGGTATGAAATATTCTGCAAGCTCCGGCTGGTAGTTGGACATGAGGAATCCGCCGCAGCCCATGATGTCAAGTGCGCGCTGCGGAACACCAGACTTGATCGAACGAAGGGTAATGTTCAGATTGATCTTACTGCATTTGAAGATCTTCGGCATCACGCGTTCTGAATCTGCGATACCTCGGTTTTTGACATGAGGCAGCATAGAAGAATCGCTCTGTGTGTACAGATCAACATGAAAATGCCTGCTAATTGCATCCAGAGTATGCTTCCGTTCCAGCTCTGTGCATCGGCAGTTGAGATAGGTATCTGCGATAATTCCTTTTAAATCGGTCTCGTAATCAGCCGGGAGTGGATCGAAGCCAACGGTGGAAACAAAGTCGGACACCCATTCGTCGGTGAGTGCATCTTCGATAAAATTATAGCCGTAGACATTTTTCTGGGCGGAGCAAAGTCCCTCCACATACCCGCGCATATATGCAGGAAGTTTATCGGCAATGTCATCATAGCTGTTCTTCTCGGAGTACAGGGAGCCAACAAAGGAAACGTCTGTGCCATACTTTTTCATATCTGTAGAAGAGACTGTAACGTTGTCAAAATGCTCGATATCACAAGCAAGCAGTGTGTGAAAACAATTTCCCGGATTGCGGTGCTCGAATTTGGCGAGCTGCAGCTTGTCGAATAGGAACAGACGATTGTGTGGATATTCCATCGTCTTTGAGTAAAGGGTAGAGCAAGGGCTATCCACGGTATAGGAAATATATGGAATTCCAAAAGGTTTGCTTGCGCGTGCGATGATTGGTGAAAAGCAGACAGAAAGCACTGCCGCAGCATCCGGCGTTTGTTGGAGCAAGGCCGCCAATCGCAGCAAGTAATCTTTGTCGTAATCCTGTGGTTCCCGGTCGTGCATAAATTCAACGACCTCATGACCAAGTCGGGTCAGACTTTTGAGGATGCCCGGTTCGCATATGCTATGATGTCTGCAAAAAATAATCTTCATGTTAAAATCCTTTCCTTATACCTGTTTACACCGCTCGATTCCGGCACGTGCAGGAGCGTAATCGCCCGCTTTCTCATAATAGGAGATAGCGTTTGTTTTATCTCCCAGACATTCCAAAATCACACCCACATTGTAAAAGGCAGAATATGAATTGACCCCATCTACCACACTGGATGGAAGCTTGGTTGCGGAGAGGAAATTTTCGATTGCCTTCGAAAACTGTGCGTTGTTCATATAGATCAGACCAAGGACAAACAGGTAATCTGCGTCCCCTTTGAAATCATCATAGACTGCTTCTAACATAAGGGCATCTGCAAACTGTTTCGTGTTGATCAGACAGTAGCCGTAGAGATTGATGATACTGTGAACATAGCTGAGTCTGGTGTCCAGCGGCAATTCCATCGCCCGTTCAAAATAAGGAATTGCCTGCTCGTACTGTTTGGAATAAAAATAAGAATTGCCAATCTGGTAAAGCGTGTAAGGATCGTCCGGTTGTGCTTCTAATTCCTGTAATAAAAGTTTCAGATTCCGGTTTGCCTTTTCAGTTCGGTATGCTTCATTTCCCTGATATCCGACATGGGTGACATACACGGGCGCATCAAAATAATCCGGCTCTGTGGATGCATCCAGTGGGACAATTTGTTCGTGAATCCGCCCTTCAAAATGATATAACTTGCGGGAGAAGAGACGCGCAATCGGTTCGGTACTGCTCATCGTCTGGCCATTATTTTCATATAAGCTCTTGATGTGGATATGACCGATGGAAGCTGGCATTGCCTGCAACTGTTCCAGCAGCTTCGGCATGTCAAACGCATCGACAAACTCATCAGAATCCAGGAATAAAATCCAGTCATTGGCAGCTTTTTGTATCGCGAAATTTCGGGCAGCAGAAAAATCATCACACCATACAAAATCATACACACATGGGGTAACTGCAGAAGCAATCTTCTTGGAGTTATCTGAGGAACCAGTGTCCACAACAACAATCTCACAGCCGAGAGCTTTGATTCGTTCTAGGCATATTTTTAAATTATCGCATTCATTTTTTGTAATGATGCAAATAGATAGATTTGGCATGTTTTGTACGCTCCGTTTAAATGATAGTTTCATTATGGATGGGATTGCGGGAGGTGTCAAGCATAACCGCGCCTTTGGGATACTTTTTGATACATGTATGGAGAATGACAGGTTTTAATTGACATTCTGGTGTTATATAGATAAAGTGAAAGAAGATGAAGGATAAAATACAGAAGGGATATAGAACGAAACATGGGGATGCAGAGAGAACCGGAAATTGATAAAGGCTCAGAAGCTTATGCAAAGCTTCTAGCGCAGGATGAGCGGGAATGGCATGCGCAGTATGATGCTCTGATTGCCAGAAAAATAGAGATATTTAATAAACTCCTGCAGATGCATAGCGCGGAAAGCTATGGACTGATTGAAAAGCTTGTCGATGATACAATGACAGAAAATGTTGCCAAACGGAACACGTCGTATGCATGGATTGTTATTTTTACACAGATTTACCAGGCAGAGAAGAATGCGGGTGAAGCGTGGACTTTGTTTGATCTTGCAGACAATCTGGAGGATCTGATAGCTATTGTACAACAGGTAAAATTCCTCTTGTGGGAAATCGTGTTTCTGCAGGAGAAAGAGTCAGAAGAACTGCTTAGAAGCTTTGTAGCACAGTATGATATGCAGCCGGAGCTGTTACGGGGACTGGTTCGCATTTCTTGTCTGGAACCGGAAATGGTGATGGATAGATTAAGAAAAAATATGGGCTTAAATTTGTAGATAGAGACAATGAAATATGCTTGTCATAGTCACGGTGAATAAGTGGAAGAGGGTAAGAGATGAACGAGAAAAAGATATGCTTCATCATGTGTACAAATAATGCACAATATGAGGCGGAAGCAATGCATTTTATAAGTAAATTACATGTGCCGCAAGGGTATGAGGTTGATGCGATCAGCATCAAGGATGCGAAAAGTCTGACTTCCGGGTACAACGAGGGAATGCGTGCCAGTGATGCAAAATACAAGGTGTATCTGCATCAGGATGTAATGATTGTGGAACCGGATTTTATCGCGAAATTGCTGCATATATTTGAAGACCCGGATATTGGTATGGTGGGCATGGTCGGAACCCCACACTTACCGGAGAATAAAATCCCCTGGTGGGCATGGCGTGTAGGGGCATTGTATACGTGTAATGTGAGTGCGATGGGAATGTTTGATTATGAATATCCGGAAGAAGCAAAACATGGTGTCATCGAAGTAGAGGCTATCGATGGACTTTTGATGGTTACGCAATATGATATTCCGTGGCGTGACGATCTGTTTGATAAGTGGGATTTCTATGATGTATCACAGAGTCTGGAATTTATCCGGCATGGGTATAAGGTTGTGGTTCCGTATATGGAGACGCCGTGGTGTATTCATGATGATGGATTCGTGAATCTCAAGAATTATTATGAGGAACGGGAAAAGCTATTGAAGGAGTATGGGACGATGTAGCTTTGTCAAAATGCAGGAGGCAGGAATATGTCAATTACATTAAATGTTCCACAATACAGTGTGACGGAAGATACTGTTTATTGGAATGATTTATTTGAAGAATATAAAAAATTGCCGATGTTGTGTATCGGTCGGGACAGCTATATAGAAGAAACACAGGTGGAAGCCAATCCGGATCAGGATCTGTTGTACAATGTCCAGCTAGGACGTTATTCTTCTATTGCAAGAGATACCAAGATGATCATTGACTTAAACCATGATTACAAGCGGGTTTGCCAGGGACGGATAAGCGGTGTGGCATATCAGCGTCCGCACCTCACCCGCCGCAAAGGTCAGGTTGTTATCATGAATGACTGCTGGATCGGAAATGGTGTGATCATGCTCGGGGGAATCACGATTGGCAATGGAGCGGTTGTGGCAGCGGGGGCTGTAGTTACAAAGGATGTACCACCGTATGCGATTGTTGCCGGAAATCCGGCGAAGGTGATAGGATACCGGTTCGAACCGGAACAGATTGCTGCACTCAATAAGATCCGTTGGTGGAACTGGACTGCAGAGAAGGTTCGTGCGGCATCAGAGCTGTTGCTGGATGAGATAGACCCATTTATAGAAAGGTATCTGCAGGAAGCGGAACAGGAAATCGCCCGGATTCCGCAGATTGAAATCAATCCAATTGAAAAGGTTTTGACCGGTGAAGATAAACGGTTGTTGTATATTCCTGATTTTGAACAGGATTATCCAACTTATCCGCGCGTGATCGATGCATTCGTAAGCTCCTATGCGAATACGAATTGTGAATTGCTGCTGTATGTAAAGGAGGATGCATTTGTTCCGGACAAGCTCGCTGTATTGGATCGGTTGTTTGAGCAGTATGCGGATGTGGATTGTTATGTGAATGTATATGTGGGCAATCTGGAGGACGAACGTGGACTGTTTGCGCAGAATGATGCGTATATTACAAATCGAAGTCTGGATAATGTAAGGCATATGGATATGGCAGATTTTTATGGCATACCTGTGATATCTTCCGTCAATCTTCCGATTTTCACAGAACAGGACGTTCAGGGAATGTGTAAACTCTGATATGGATACAGCCGGGATTAAATAATCCCGGCTGTTTTTAACATGGTCACAATTCTTACATCGTAACTGTGATATTCTTTCACTTTCTCGTATCCATTCTTCGCAATCTGTTTCCGCTCATCATCATGTTCCAGATAATAGTCGATTTTGGCGAGCATATCCGGGATGCTGTCATAGAGGACGATATCTTCGTCCGGGACGAAAATCTCCGGGATTTCAGATTGATAATTCGACAGTACGAAGCCGCCACATGCCATGAGATCGAAGATACGGAGTGGCAGTCCGGTTTTGATCGGGCGGTTTGTCATGTTCAGGTTGATTTTGCTGCATTTGATGATCTGCGGCATCATATTGTTGGAATCAGCGCCGCCACGACACCGGACATGTTTTAATGGTGCGGTATCGGTCAGCGTCCACAGGTCAAATTGATAGTTAGTTCCCTGTTTCCGTAATTCCTCAAAATGCGCTCCGATTGCATTGCAGGTGCGGATGCGTTCCTGCTCGGTGCATTTGTAGCCGAGATAGGTGTCGGCAACGATGCCTTTCACATCTTCCACATAGTCTTCTCCAAGAGGTGCCCAGTCAGCATATTTCCGGAACTCCTGCGCCCATTCGTCAGTGATGGAATCCTCCAACAGATTGTACCCATAGACGTTTAACTGGGCGGCAATTAGTCCGTCGACATAGCCGCGCATCGCATCCGGCAGATCTTTTTCGATGGAATTGTAGCGTGTTTTCTCAGAGTACAACGAACCGACAAAAGAAACATCACAGTCGTAATTTTGATGATCTTCGGCGGTTACCTTTATTTCGTCCCATGTTGCAACATCTGCGCCCATTGGCAGATGGAAGATACAGTCCGGGTTGGCTGGAGAGAATTTCTCCCACTGCATACGGTCTAAGACAAAGATTCGGTTCGTCGGATAGGCAATCGTCTCTGAATAAAGCTGGAAGCTAGGGCAGTCTACTGTCCATGAAAGATAAGGAAGCTTAAATACTTTGCAGCAACGCGCTACGATTGGCTGGAAATTGACAGAGAATACACACGACGCATCTGGATTTTTCTGAATCAGATCCGCCAGTGTTTCCAGATAGCCTTTGTCGTAGTCGACGCTTTCGAATTTGCGATCCATCGTGATAACCGTAATGCCCAATCGCTGCATTGCATTTGCAATTCCTTTTTCGCAGATGCTTCCCCATTTGCAAAAGATGATCTTCATAGTTGTAGCTCCCCGCTTTCTTCCGAAGTAATATAAGGATATTATAATCGAGATGTAGGGGGGATGCAATGCGAAGATAAAAGCTAAATACAAAACCGGACGGTTCCCCATTCCGTCCGGTTTCTATGTAAACACACATTTGAAGTTATTGCTTTCGAACATCAATAACCCCAGCTCTCCTCCTGCCCAAGGGTGTTTGCCTCGGACAACCTCATCGTAGCATAAGTGAGCAAAAAAACAAGGGGTCTGGCATAATTGACGCGCTGGAGAGCATACTTTGAATTTTACTTAATAAAATTAAGTCAAAAATGACGATTTTCATCGCTTGACGCACACATAGATGGTTGTTAAAATGGAAAAAGAAAATCAAAATTGGGACAAATTTTTTGAAAAAATATAAAAGATTTGAATGGAAAGGATATCAAAAATGAAATTTTTTGTAACGGGTGTAAATGGACAGCTTGGTCATGATGTGATGAATGAGCTGAGCAAACGAGGACACGAAGGCGTGGGTTCCGATCTCGGAGAGACCTATGCAGGTGTGCAGGATGGATCGGCAGTTACGACAATGCCATATGTAAGTCTGGACATCACTGATCAGGCAGCCGTGAAGAAACAGATCATGGAGATCAAACCGGATGCTGTGATCCATTGTGCAGCATGGACAGCCGTGGATGCAGCCGAGGATGAGGACAAGCAGGAGACCGTAAAAAAGGTAAATGTTGACGGCACAAGAAACATTGCAGAAGTGTGCAAGGAGCTGGACTGCAAGATGTTGTACCTCTCAACGGATTATGTATTTGATGGACAGGGCACGACGCCTTGGGAGCCGGATTGCAAAGATTACAAGCCGCTCAATGTCTACGGACAGTCAAAGCTGGACGGAGAATTGGCAGTTTCTTCTATATTAGAGAAATATTTCATCGTCCGTATCGCGTGGGTATTTGGTTTAAATGGCAAGAATTTCATCAAGACGATGATCAATGTCGGCAAGACGCACGACGAGGTACGCGTGGTCTGTGATCAGATCGGCACGCCGACGTATACCTACGATTTAGCGCGTCTGCTCGTAGATATGTGCGAGACCGAAAAATATGGTTATTACCATGCCACAAATGCAGAGCTTCCAGAGGGTGCTGACGCAAATGGAGCCAAGACAGGCTATATCTCATGGTATGATTTCTGCGTGGAAATCTATCGCCAGTATGGACTTTCTACGAAGGTAACGCCAGTTACTACAGCAGAGTACGGTCTCAGTAAGGCGGCAAGACCATACAACAGCCGCCTGGACAAGAAGAAGCTTGTAGAAAATGGCTTCGAGCCACTTCCAGTCTGGACAGATGCGGTAAGCAGATATTTGAAGGAAGCAGATATTTAATCGAAAAATCAAATCCTCCCAGTGTTGCAGGGGAAATGCAATGTTGGGAGGATTTTTCTTTATTAGCGGAGACGGCGGGATTTGAACCCGCGTGCCAGGTTACCCCGGCCAACTGATTTCGAGTCAGCCCCGTTATGACCACTTCGATACGTCTCCAATATTACTTATTATTTTATACCTATCAAAAAGAGAAGACAATGGAAGAATATAAATAATGCGTTATGGCTATCTCGTTTTTGTGAACAAAACAGCTAAAACTTGCAGTTTTGCTAGCTATATGCTACAATTTCAATAATTATGTATATCAAAATAATAAGGATTTATTGTTAACAGCTATTTTAAATTTATACTTTATTTTAAATAATAAAAAAGGACAGAAAATATAAGAAATAGATGAAAGGAAAAGGACATGGAACAGAAATTTGGAAAAATCACAGTAGAGACTTGTGAAGCAGATGGTGTAGAGATTGAGGGATTGAAAGTAATCACACCTTCTGTGTTTGGCGATGATAGAGGCTATTTCATGGAGACTTACAATTATAATGATTTTGCAGCGGCAGGCATTGACTGTACATTTGTACAGGATAACCAGTCCAGCTCTAAGAAAGGTGTGCTTCGAGGATTGCATTTCCAGATCAATTATCCACAGGATAAGCTTGTGCGTGTTGTAAGTGGAGAGGTATTTGATGTGGCGGTGGATCTGCGGGAAGGATCAAAGACATTTGGTAAATGGTTTGGCGTTCGTTTGTCTGCAGAGAATAAGAAACAGTTTTTCATTCCAAAGAACTTTGCGCATGGATTCATCGTATTATCCGATCATGCAGAGTTTTGTTATAAATGTACAGATTTCTATCATCCAAACGATGAGGGCGGTTTGCTGTGGTCTGATCCGGAAATTGGCGTAGAATGGCCGATGCCAGAAGGAATGACGGTAGAAGATCTGACATTCTCAGAGAAGGATACCAAGTGGAGTGGTATTAAGGAGTATAAAAAATAGGCATGGAAAAGAAAACAACTTCACGGTTTCGACAATTTATAAATCTTCCGATCGAATTAGTTCAAAATCGGACATTGATCGGAAATCTGGCGAAGAATGATTTTAAGACACGGTTTGCAGGTTCTTATTTGGGTGTGATCTGGGCATTTGTGCAGCCGATTGTCACAGTTGTTGTGTATTGGTTTGTGTTTACCGTGGGATTGCGCCAGGGTAGACCGAGCGGGCACCCGTTTGTACTGTGGCTGATGGCAGGACTTGTTCCGTGGTTCTTTTTTTCGGAGGCGTTGAACGGTGGAACAAATGCATTGATCGAGTACAATTATCTGGTAAAGAAAGTTGTATTTAATATTGATATATTACCGCTGGTGAAAGTATTGTCGGCAATCTTTGTACATGTGATATTTACGGCATTTACGATTGTTTTATGTTGGTGCAACGGATATATCCCAAGTGTTTATTTGCTGCAGATTATATATTATATGATTTGTAACTTTCTGCTTGTGTTAGGATTGGCGTATTTTACATCTGCGGTGGTTGTTTTTTTCCGGGATCTGACACAGATTGTAAATATTGTATTACAGATTGGAATGTGGATGACCCCAATTATGTGGAATATATCGGATATTTTGGTGAACCATCCAACTTTAGCAAAAGTATTTAAATTAAACCCGATGTATTATATTGTAGATGGATTTCGAAATGCGTTGCTGGATCATATTTGGTTTTGGGAGAAGCCGTTATGGACACTTGCCTTTTGGATTATTACATTGCTATTCTTTGTTATAGGTGTGAATGTGTTTAATCGACTGAAGGTGCATTTTGCAGATGTGTTATAAGAAAAAGAGAGATAAATTATGAGCGAGACGGCGATTCGTGTACAGAATGTAACGAAATTATATAAATTATATGATAAACCATCCGATCGATTCCGGGAGTCTCTGGGTTTAACGAAAAAAGTATTGCATCGCGAACATTATGCATTGCATGATCTTAATTTTGATATTAAAAAAGGGGAATGTGTTGGAATTATTGGGACAAATGGTTCTGGCAAATCAACGATTCTCAAGATTATTACCGGAGTTCTGAATCCGACAAGTGGTAATGTGGAGATCGATGGACGTATTTCTGCATTGCTTGAGTTGGGAGCCGGATTTAATATGGAATACACAGGACTTGAGAATGTGTATTTAAATGGAACTATGATTGGCTTTACCAAGAAGGAGATTGATGCAAAGCTGGATTCAATATTGGAATTTGCAGATATTGGAGAGTTTATTCATCAACCGGTTAAAACATATTCTTCCGGTATGTTTGTACGGTTGGCTTTTGCAGTAGCGATTAACATAGATCCGGAAATTCTGATTGTTGATGAGGCATTGTCTGTTGGTGATGTATTCTTTCAAACAAAGTGTTATAAAAAGTTTGAGGAATTTAAAGAACAGGGGAAAACTATATTGTTCGTAAGCCATGATCTAAGCAGTATCAGTAAATATTGTGATCGTGTTGTGCTGTTGAATAAGGGAGTAAAACTGGCAGAGGGACGTCCAAAAGAAATGGTTGACATGTATAAAAAGGTGCTGGTTGGTCAGTTGGATTTGGAACATGTGGACGAGGAAACAGAAAATATTGCCAAGGCACCAAGTATGGAGGCAGCAAAATCTGTAAAAGAAGCAAAATGCTGGAAGGATTTGCTTTCACAAAATGAAAATGCCATTGAGTATGGTGATAAGAAGGCAGAGATTATTGACTATGCGATTGTAGATAGCTGTGGAAATATTACCAATACGATTGAAAAAGGAAAACCTTTCACAGTGCGTATGAAGGTGCAGATGCATGCCCCAATTGAGTATCCGATATTTGCATTATCCATCAAAGATCCAAAGGGAACAGAAATTACCGGTACAAATACGATGTTTGAAAAGACTGATTTTGAGGTTGGCCCCATTATGGAGATATCTTTTGAGCAGGATATGAATCTGCAGGGAGGCGAGTATCTTCTTTCGCTTGGTTGTACTGGTTATAATGGCACGGATTTCACGGTATATCATCGTTTATATGATGTATGCAATATCACAGTCGTGTCAGATAAAAATACGGTTGGATATTACGATATGAACTCGAAGATTACAGTTCAGACTTATGAAGGGACGAATATATGCAGAAAATAGGTTCCATAACAATTGATGACACATACTATCCTGGCAAGGATTTGTACAGTGACGGCGAAATTGAAGATGAAATGCTGGATATAGCAAAAAATGTTCCGGTTTCTGAGTATAATCGTGTGATAGCAGAGCGAAAATCCTGGGCGATTTTGTATCATTTTTCAAATGTCAGGGAGAATATTGTACAATCCATGCCGATTACAAAAGAAGACAGTGTGTTGGAGATAGGAGCAGGTTGTGGAGCAATTACTGGTGTACTTGCTCGTATGGCAAAAAATGTAGATGCAGTGGAACTTTCTATGAAACGTTCGCTGATTAACGCGTATCGGCATCAGGAAGCAGATAATATCACAATTAAAGTTGGTAATTTTCAGGAAGTGGAACAACATCTGGAGCAGAAATATGATGTGATCACGTTGATTGGTGTATTTGAATATGCATGTAGTTATATTGATAGTGAACAGCCATATGCAGAATTTTTAGAAATTATCAAGAAGCATTTAACCAAAGATGGGCGACTTATTCTTGCGATAGAAAATAAATTTGGATTGAAATATTGGGCAGGATGCCGGGAAGATCATATAGCAACATTTTTTGGCGGAATTGAAGGGTATGCAAAAGATAGTTATGTGCGGACATTTTCTAAAAACGAGTTAGCCCATATGTTGGAACAGGCTGGTTTTTCTGAGCATACTTTTTATTATCCATACCCGGATTATAAGCTGCCTGAAAAGATCTTTTCGGATGAATATCTGCCACATGAGAATGAACTGAATGTAAATCATCGGAATTTCGATCGGAATCGTGTACGATTGTTTGACGAAAATAAAGTGTATGGAGAATTGATTAGAGCAGAAATGTTTCCAGAGTTCTCAAACTCATTTTTGATTGTAGCCAAAGGAGTGTAGGATGGAGCGATTAATTTATACAAAATATTCGAATCAACGTCATCCAGACTACGCGATTCGTACCGATATTGTTTGTCGGGAGGACGGAAGCCGCGTTGTGCGGAAATATGCAGATACAAGATTGGCACGTCCGCATATTGAACATATGAATGAGGTATATGCATTGTTGAAAAAAGAGTTTGCAGGGAGCCGTTTGTGTGCAAATCGGGCAAACCTTACAGATGCATATATCGAATTTGAATATATAGATGGAGATACACTAGAGGCTGTATTAGATGCATGTCTGGCAAATGATGACAAGGATGGATTTGCGGAGTTAGTAAAACAGTATGCTTCCGAAATCCGGCAAGTATATTTGAGTGAACAGTCAGTATGTGGAGAAAGAAGTCAGGACGAAATAGAACAATATCAAAAGGCGTTCGGGGAAATAACACTTCCGGTATCTGTACCTTTTTCCAAAGGGGTAGATATTGATTTAATATTTTCCAACATTATGGTACAGGGGAATACATGGATAGTGATTGATTATGAGTGGACCTTTGACTTCCCGGTTCCTGTGGATTTTTTACTTTGGCGTGCAGGTAAAGTATATTTGGAGAATTATGCAAACCGTGCGAGCATTGATGAAACAGAGATGAATCGGATGCTTGGAGTTACACCTGAGAATGTATCCGCTTACCGGCAGATGGAACTGCATTTTTTGCAGCAATACTGCTACAGAGATCGGAGCGATTTATATGCATTGTATGGAACAATGGGACAGTATGTTATGAATCTGGATCTCGAAGAAGCAATTAAGGGAAATGAAAATGGAACAAATCAGGTTCAACTGTATTATGATACGGGGAAAGGATATTCAGAAGCTGAAAGTGATATCATCCGTATTTATCCAGATGAAAAAGGTGAGTTTCATTTGCAAAGAAAGCTACCTGATGCTTTGCGGAATTTAAGGATTGATCCGGGTGAGATTCCGTGTGTTGTATATATTCAGAAGGCAGTTGGATATACGGAAAATGCATCTTATGAATTAGAGTATCGGACAAATGGATACCGGTTTGACAAACGTGCGTATGTGATGGAACAGGGCGATCCACAGATTTATATTAAAAACATGAAGGAACACACTTATTTGATAGAGTTTGATTATACCATTCAGGCAGATGCTGCGATTGTGCAGGAAAAGGCAGCCAGTGTCAAAGGATGGGAAAAATTAAAAGGGATGATACAACATGCAAAATAAATTTACGAGCAGAAGTAAACATTTGGATTTCATCATATTGGATCTTATCTGTATAGAGGTGTCTTACTGGTTGGCATATTATATCAGGCTTGGAAGGCTTGTGAATTCCACACCAGGGGAATATACAATGATGAATATTATGGTTATTTTAATCCATTTATCCATCATGTTTATTTCGGAAGGGTATTCTGGAATTTTAATGCGGAATGCCATACAGGAATTGAAAAAAGTAGTCATTCATAATGCAGAGATGTTTGCAGTGATTTTGTTTATATTGTTCTTTGCGAAACAATCTTCGGTGTATTCTCGAATATTGTTTGCGTTGTTTGTGGTCATTGACACAATTACCATGTATATTGTACGTCTTGTGAGAAAGAAAGTATTATATTCCAATGAGGACAAAGAGCGCGGAAAAGGACAGATGCTTATTGTTACGAATCATGCACATGCGCAAAGCCTGGTAAAAGGGTTGGCAGAAAGTGGATATCGAAATTACCTGATCCATGGAATCGTTATTCTGGATAAGGATATGACCGGTCAGAAAATCGATGGTATTGATGTTGTTGCAGATGCTGGAGGAATGTATGAATATGTAAAATCCAATATTATTGATGAGATATTTTTGGAGTATGATGGAGAAGGCGTTGCAGAAATCACAAAACGATTTCTTGCGATGGGTGTTGTAGTACACGTAAGCATCAATAATATTCTTCCGGGAACTCCGAATGCAGCTGTAGAGAATATTAGTCATTATACGGTAATTACAACAAGCATTAATATCATGTCATTCAAACAAAAGGTTATTAAACGATTGATGGATATTGGAGTATCTATTATAGGGATAGCAATTACGGCGATATTGTTTGTGATATTTGCGCCAATTATTTTTATACAGTCACCAGGACCAATCTTTTTCAAACAGGAACGTGTTGGAAAGAATGGAAGACGGTTTAAGATTTATAAATTCCGATCTATGTATATGGATGCAGAAGAACGGAAGAAAGAGCTTATGGCACAGAATAAAATGAGTGACGGACGTATGTTCAAACTCGATTTCGATCCCCGAGTAATCGGAAATAAGATTTTGCCGGACGGAACCAGAAAAACCGGAATCGGCGAATTTATCAGGAAAACATCCCTTGATGAATTTCCACAGTTCTGGAATGTGCTAAATGGGAGCATGAGCCTTGTAGGAACTCGTCCGATCCTTCAGGACGAACTGCGTCAATATGAATTACATCACAGGGCTCGAATCGCTATTAAACCGGGAATCACTGGTATGTGGCAGGTAAGCGGACGAAGTGACATCACTGACTTCGAAGAAGTTGTGAGACTGGATACAGAATATATCAGTAACTGGAATTTCAGCCTGGATATTAAAATACTGTTTAAAACAGTATTTATGGTTCTGAAGAGGGAAGGATCGGTATGAAGAAAATTCGGCAAAGTCCGCACATGGAATGCAAAGGAGCATGAAGTGGAGCGGATTTTGTTGTTATTGTGGATGGGATTACTTGTAGAATATGGATGGAAAGATGTGTACAGTTTTAACAAAATTCATATGCCAACAAGTTAGGTGAGTAGCCCATGACAGGTCTACATCAAAGACTCAGTGACGGTCGGAAAAATAGATGTCACTGTGAGAAAAATGATAACCACAGTGCGATAGATTATCCGGCATGGATGATAACCACACTGTTTTATATAAATTGCTCGGCTCAATATGAGCCTTCCGTATAAGTAGAAAAAGAGGGAAAGGTGCGAGAAATGGAGTATAAGAGAAAGGTTGATAAAAAACGCATTCCAACTTGCAATATTATGGGAGTTAATATTGCGGCAATCAATATGGAGTGGTTGGTAGACTATCTCGAAAAAAATATTTCGGAAATAAAAGGAGACTATATATGTGTCTCAAATGTACATACAACTGTAACCAGTTTTGAAGATGCGGATTACTGTGCTATTCAAAATGGCGGGTTAATGGCAATTCCAGATGGTGGTCCTCTTTCTACTGTTGGTCAGAAACGCGGTCATAAGAATATGGAGCGCACAACAGGCCCAAGTTTAATGGGAGAGATTTTTGAGATCTCTGCAAAGAAAGGGTATCGCCATTATTTTTATGGCAGCAAAGAAGAAACACTGGAATTGCTGTATCAAAAACTTACGAGCAATTATCCGGGAATTCAAATTGCTGGAATGTATAGTCCTCCGTTTAGACCTCTGACGGAAGAGGAGGATAAAGCAATTATAGAAAGAATAAACGAAACCAAGCCGGACTTTGTATGGGTCGGACTTGGAGCACCAAAACAGGAAAAGTGGATGGCAGCACATCAGGGAAAAATTGATGGACTGATGCTTGGTGTTGGAGCCGGATTTGATTATTATGCAGAGAATATTAAGCGTGCTCCGATGTGGATGCAGAAACATAATCTGGAGTGGGTGTATCGTTTAGTGCAAGATCCCAAGAGGTTGTTTAAGAGGTATTGGAGCACTAATACGAAGTTTATTTGGAATGCAATGATAAGGAGAAAGTAAATATGAAAAGAGTATGTATGGTCGTTCCAAATAGAATGGTAAAAGGTGGAATAGCTGCGGTTGTAAATGGATATAGAGGATCACAACTAGAGAAGGACTATGAAATAACCTATGTAGAGTCATATAAAGATGGAAGCAAATTTGATAAGCTTTTGAAAGGTATTTGCGGATATTTTCATTTTGCATATGTGCTTATGTTTCACAAGCCGGATGTGGTTCATATTCATTCTTCTTTTGGACCATCATTTTATAGAAAGATGCCATTTATTTATATGGCGTCTTGGCGCAAAATTCCGATTGTTAATCACATACATGGTGCCGACTTTGACGAATTCTATGTAAATGCACCAGAAGAAAAAAAGGACAAGATTAAAAAAGTATATAGTAAATGTAACGTGTTAATTGCTCTTTCTGAGGAATGGAAAAAACGACTGAGCCAGATTGTTGCGGAAGATAGAATTGAAATAATTGAAAACTATAGTGTTCTTCATGAAGATGCTTTAGAGGAAAGGATGCAGAGGGAGTGTAATAACACAGTTCTGTTTCTTGGTGAATTAGGAAAAAGAAAAGGTTGTTATGATATTCCAGAGGTTATAGCACAGGTAAGAAAAAGCATACCGGATGTGAAGTTTATCTTAGCTGGAGCAGGAAGCGAAGTCGATGAGAATGCAATCAAGAAATTGATTGATGAAAAAGGGATATCCGATAATGTGGAATTCCCTGGGTGGGTTCGTGGTGATACGAAGGATAAACTGCTTAGGAAAGCAGACGTATTCTTTTTACCATCTTATAACGAGGGAATGCCAATGGCGGTATTGGATGCAATGGGATATGGATTGCCGGTGGTAAGTACAAATGTTGGTGGAATACCCAAGATTGTGCATGATGGAGAAAATGGCGTCTGCTGTGAAGCAGGAGATGTAGATAGAATGAGCCGGGCAATTACAGAGTTGATGTTGAATGAAGAACTAAGGGAAAATGCAGGAAGAGATAGTATGAAAATTGTAAAAGCAAAGTATTCGTTAGAAGCTCACATAGAAATGCTTGAAAGAGTTTATGAAGGGACAATGGAATGAATGAAAAAATAGGAAATAAATTAGACAGATATATTATATGCTGTAGCGACCCTTTTCCATTTGGTTCGGCAAATTCTAATTATATACGAAATATGGCATTAGCATTAAAAAATGCAGAAAAAAACGTTCTAGTAATTGGATTGATTGAAGGTAGTAACTCAATAAGTGATGAAATAAAGGGAAAATATGAAGGTATCGAGTATATAAATATCACTCAGAAAAAGAGTAAGATTCCGTTTAGACTTGTGAATCATTTGTTTTTTGGAAAAAAAATTGTGAGATGCCTCAAAGAACAGAATATAAAAACAGAGGATAATCTTATTGTATATACCGATTATATAAGCGTTACTAGAAACCTCTTTAGAAGATATGCTCAAAACAATGAAGCGGGAAATATGGCGTATTGTATTGTGGAGTGGTTTCAGTCACATCAATACAAGGGCGGAAAGCTTAGTTTGGATTATATTTTCTGGAAATTACATTTTGATTATTTGATGCCTAAATATGGTAAGGTAATCGGTATTAGTACCAAGCTTGCAGAACATTTTTTTGATAAAGGATGTAAAGTAATGGTATTGCCGTGTTTAGTGGATTGTAGTGGCGTAAAGATTTCAGACTTTTCATTAAACAAGACAAAGAGATGTTATGATTTTATTTATCCTGGGGCCGCAACAAATAAAGACTCATTGGAGGGTTTGCTGAAGGGATTGCTGTATCTATCTGAAGATGAATTGAGCAAGATTAAATTTCATTTTACAACATTAAAACCAGAAAAATTATTAAAAACGGCTAACTGTGGTGAAGATGCTCTTGAAAAATTAAAAGATGTATTGGTGTTCCATGGCAGGTTGGAATATGATAAACTGCTTGAATTATACAAAACTATGGATTACTTGTTTTTGCCTCGATATAAAAACATAATAACTGAGTCGAATTTTCCGAGTAAAGTTCCAGAAATGCTGGCATACGGAACAGTGCCGGTATGCTCGAATGTCGGTGATTATACAGCATTATATTTGAAAGACGGCTTGAATTCGTTGGTTTTTTCAGGGGCTGATCCATCGGAGTGTGCGATGGCATTTAGAAAAGCCTGTCAGATCGACAAAGTAAAACTATCATCCATGAAAAAGGAAGCAAGATTACTTGCAGAAGAAAAATTGGATTATCATGTGTGGTCGAATGAAATAGTTGCTTTTTTGGACGAGTAAAAGAAAGTGGTGAGAATAAAGTGAAAGCATTATGGCTTGCGAATGTTGCAACCCAAAGGGTTGATAGTATTATAAATAATAATAATAGATCTTTTTTTGGAGGTGGCTGGCTTGATGGTCTATCGGAAAGATTACTGGAACATAAAGATTTTGAATTAGTGTTATGCTATCCTCTGTATACACAATCAACAATTTTAGAAGGCGGTAGAGATAATTTCCAATTTTATGGATTTGTAGCTGATGGAAAAAAATTAAGGATCGGTATTGCAAATCCTGAAACCTTTATACCTCTGTTTGAAAAGATTCTACAAAAAGAAAAGCCTGATATAATTCATATTCATGGGACTGAATTTGAATATGCGTATTCAATGTGTGTGGCTGCAAAAAAACTAAATCTCATAGATAGGGTTGTAATATCAATTCAGGGATTGGTTAGTGTGTACGCAGATCATATGTTTGCAGGAATGACAGAGAAAGATGTAAAAAGATTTACGATCAAGGAATTACTGACAAGAAATAATATTCACGAAACATACAAAGCGTATATTAGAAGAGGAAAATATGAGCAAAAGTGTTTGACTATAGTTCGACATGTTATGGGACGAACAGAATGGGACAAGGCTTGTGTCAAGTTAATCAACCCTAATTGTCGGTATCATCATTCTAATGAAACATTAAGAGATCAATTTTACTCTGGAAAATGGAGCTATAATGAATGTACAAGGCATACAATATTTGCGAGTCAAGCACTCCTTCCTTTAAAGGGACTTCATATTTTGCTAAAGGCTGCGTATATGATAAAAGATAAATATCCGGACTTAAAAATTAAAGTGGCTGGACAGAATATTGTTGAAGGAAACTGGCTGAATGGTTCTTCCTATGGACTTTATGTTGGCAAATTGATCCGGGAATATGAATTAGAAAATTCAGTAAAGTTTATCGGCCCTCAAAACGCGGAACAGATGAAAAAGGAATTACTCAATTGCAATGTTTTTGTGTCTCCTTCCAGTATAGAGAATTCACCAAATTCGGTCGGGGAGGCAATGCTTCTCGGCGTACCTTGTATTTCATCAGATGTTGGTGGAGTAAAGAATATGCTCAAAGATAAGGAGGAAGGTTATCTCTATCCATATGATGAGTTTTATATGCTGTCTTATTATATAGATAGTGTTTTTGAACAAAGAGAAAAAATTGAAGATATGACCTTGAGAGCTCAAGAACATGCAAAATTGACTCATAATGCTGAACAGAATAGTGTAGGAGTATTAAAAATATACAATAGCATGATAAATCGTGGAGAGGTAATAGCTTGAAAATATGGATTAATATAAGAAAAGTAAAGATGATGATTTCCCCATATTTGTTTACTCCGATTAATAAAATACGTTTTCTCCTTAATGGTATTAAATTTGGACGTAATCTAAAAACCAAAGGGAATATATATGTTTTTAAACATTATGCAAGTGCTGTAGTTGAAATTGGAGATAATGTTACAATTAATTCAGCAGCATGGGCTAATCCGATTGGGTGTGGTAATCGGACATATATCCAAGTAAATGACAAGGCACATTTAATGATAGGAAATAATTGTGGAATATCTAACACAGCAATTACTTGTGAAAATCAAATAACGATAGAAGATAATGTTACAATTGGTTCTGGCTGTCATATTTACGATACGGATTTTCATCCATTAGAGTACGATGAAAGAATTAAAGGTTACTATAAAGGATGCCCAACCAAAAGAAAACCAGTTCTCATATGTGAGGGAGCGTTTATTGGTGCTGGATGCTATATTTTAAAAGGTGTGACGATAGGAAAGCATAGCATTGTGGGCGCAGGGTCAGTAGTTGCAAAAAATATTCCTGATGGTGAAATTTGGGCTGGCAATCCTGCAAAATTTATTAGAAAGATTAAGTGATAGGTGATATCGAGTGAGTCTAAGGATTAATAAGAAAGTCTTATTATATATGTTTTTTTGGTTTATATGTTTGCTGCCAAATGATGTAATAAGGCTTTTTCCATCATATGAAACATACTTTCAATATTTATTACAAGCAATTTTAGGAACTATACTATTATATAGATACAAAATAAGTAAAAACATTAACATATTTCAGATAATACTGTTAATTTGGTTATTACTGTATTTACCGGGAGCTTTTTTAAATGATGGATTTAAAACAGTTACTTTGATTAAATATTTTTGTTGGATAATTTTCATTTGGGGTGTGTTGCGCTTTTTTGAAATTGAAAAAGAAAATGAAATATTTATGTGTTTAAAAGCAGCAAGACCAACATTTTTTGTATATATGCTACTTACATATATATCAATGCCATCAAGAGCTACAGCTGAAGGTGGTGTGTTTTTTTTGGGAAGTCGTGCAACTACGTTGCAGTATTTTTTATGTTTGCTAGCAATGTGCATATTCTGCGATTTTCGATTTTATAAGAAATTGACGGCTTTTACTGGCTTAATGTGGATACTTTCTTGGCTTTTTGCCATTCTTAGAGGGAGTGGACAAGGGATAATGATGCTTTTCACTATATCATTGTTGCTTATACTTGAAAAAAGTGCAAGAATCAAGTTGATGAAACGAATAAAACCTATTTACATTATTGCTAGTATAATTATAGTGAATTACTTGATGATTACTTTATCATATATGAATTTTAGCCTTGTAATAGACGTTATTCAGGATATACTTCACAAGGATGCTACTTTAACAGGAAGAAGCGAAATTTTCACATACTCTTTAGCAATTTTTTTACAACATCCTATTTGGGGATATGGTTTTGACAATAATATTGTTGAAGCGACATTAACTAAAATTGTTGCAGCTTATAATACTGCACATAATTCGATATTACAGATGTTAATCAATTGTGGCATTATTGGAACTGCTTTCTTTCTGCTATCTAATTATATTGCTTTTTCCTATATTAATAAAAGTCATAATAATGCACTTAGTGTTATGTACTATGCTCTCATTGCAATGTTTGTTGGTGGTGTAGTAAGCATGATTATTCCTAGTAATCCGTTTTTTTTGATATTACTTTTTGCGACAGGTCGAGCGAAATATAGTCCATTTGAAGAAGGAGAAATTGTTTCATGAAGCAGAATGAGGGATCGAAAAAAAATGAAAAACTAAGTTTCATAAGTAATACTAGTTGGATGATGGCACAACAAATTTATTCGATGATTTTATCACTTGTTGTTGGCTCACTCTCAGCGAGATATTTGGGACCATCGAATTATGGACTTTTAAGTTATGGAAGTTCTCTAATATCATTATTTACAATGGTGTCTTCTCTTGGACTGACAAATGTCATTATCAATGAAATGATAAAAAAGCCTGAAAAAACAGGATCATATCTGGGAAGTGCTTTGATTGCAAGGCTAGTGGCGTCTTTTTTATCATTGGGATTGATTTATGGTATTATTCGTTTTTTGGAACCGAATAATCAACTACTTCAAACAGTTACTGTTTTGCAGGGATTAGCAGTTATATTTCAGTCTTACGAAGTTTTTACTTATTACTTTCAGATGCAGATGCAGATGAAGGTGGTATCATTAGCAACAATGTTGGCATTAACTGCAGCAGCTATCTGGCGTATTTCTTTGCTTGCACATTCGGCGGATGTTCCGTTTTTTGCTTTGACTAATTCAATTCAGTATCTTGTTGCTGGATTGATTGTTATTGCTATATTTGTAGTTAAAGCAAATATAAAATTAACGGTTAGTTTTAGAGATGCGAAATATTTAGTTGGAAAAAGCTATCATTTAATTATTTCTAGCATTGCTAGTACAATTTGCTGTCAGATTGATAAAATTATGATTGGAAAGATGTTAAATGAAACACATCTTGGTTTTTACTCGGCGGCAGTTACAATTGCGGAATTGTGGGAGTTTGTACCATCGGCGGCAG
>ENA-OPCM01000128-OPCM01000128.1-human-gut-metagenome-genome-assembly--contig:-NODE-128-length-55879-cov-5.267340_pt1 | contig 55879 bp, 57 predicted proteins | sample MGYA00241252_ERZ501484 | MGnify/ENA primary metagenome ERZ501484 (study PRJEB25962, sample SAMEA2042583) | human gut metagenome | biome: human gut; feature: human-associated habitat; material: faeces...
TTATATTGGACGATGCTTAGATTCTGTACTTTCACAGACATATAAGAATTTGGAGATTATCGTGATAGATGACGGATCAAGCGACCGTACAGGGGAGATTCTTGATGATTACGAGAAAAAGAATCATAGAATGAAAGTCATACATAAAGAAAATGGTGGTGTATCATCAGCAAGAAATATAGGAATTGATAGAGCAAATGGAGACTATATTGGTTTTGTAGATGGAGATGATCGGGTTAATCCAAAGTTATTTGAAACACTAGTAAAACTGATTAATGAGGAAAATGCAGATATCGCACATTGTGGATATCAGATGGTATTTCCTGATCGTGTGGATTATTATTATAATACAGGAAAAAGAGTTATACAGACAAAAGAGCAAGGCCTGAAAGACCTGTTAGCAGGAGAGATGATAGAACCTGCCCTATATAATAAACTATATAAAAGAGAGTTATTCGAGAATGTCCGTTTAAATGAGAATCTAAAAATAAATGAAGATCTGGATGTAAATTACCGATTATTTAAGAAAAGTCAGAAATCAATTTACTACGATATGTCATTATATTCTTACATGATTCGAAAAAATTCAGCAACAGGATCAAACACTGTGATTCGAAAAAATGAAGATTCTTTAAAAGTTTTAGAACAGATTAAAAATGATTGCAAAAGTGAAAAAGAAATTTATAGTATTGCATACAGAAGATATGTTTATTTGCTGATGGCGATTTGTCGAATGGATATAGATCAGATAACATATCAGAAGTCCAAAAGAGATATTCTAAAGAAAGAATTGAAAACAAAAGATTTTAAACAATATATATCATCCAAATTAAAAATTATGAGTTGGTTATCTTGTTATTTCCCAGCAATCATAAAATTAATTTATAAAGCTTATGATTTAAAAACAGGAACATCAAAGAAATATAAAGTAGATGAAGGATAAATTATGGAAGAATTGATCAGTGTAATTGTACCAATTTATAAAGTGGAAGCGTACTTAGAACGATGTATAGGGAGTATCGTAAATCAGACATATAAAAATCTTGAAATAATCCTTGTTGATGACGGTTCCCCTGACCGTTGTCCTCAGATGTGTGATGATTATGCCGAAAAAGACAGACGAATCAAGGTTGTTCATAAAAAAAACGGTGGACTTTCCGATGCCAGAAATGCAGGAATGGCTGTTGCTACAGGCGAGTATATCAGCTTTATTGACAGCGATGATTATGTGTCTGATGACTTTTTTGAATGTCTGTTGGATGTTATGAACAAAGAAAACAGCGATATTGCTGAGTGCAGTGTTGTAAAATTCTATGAGGATAACCGTTTTGATGAATTTAGCGATGATTTATCGGTAAAAACATACGATACTCAGGACGCAATGTCTGCGTTGATTGCGGAAAATCCGTTTCATCAGCATGTCTGGAACAAGCTTTACAAAACAGAACTTGTCAAAGATATTCCGTATGCTGTCGGTAAGCTGAATGAGGATGAATTCTGGACTTATCGGGTATTTGGCAGAGCAAACAAGGTTTCAAAGCTCAATAAAACTATGTATTATTATTTCCAGAGAAACAGCAGTATTATGGGCGTTGGCTATAATATTCGCAGATTAGATGCACTTGAGGGCAAGGCTAATCGACAAAAATATATTGAGAACAATTTTCCCGACCTCAGTACGCAAGCAAAGATTGATTTGTATGGTTCATGTATGTTTGCTTATCAGTCTGTGTTAAAATTCATGTCAGGTGCAGATAAGAAAAAGGCTCTCAGCATAATAAAAAAGTATAAAAAGAATTGTAATTTGTCTTTTGATGAAATAAATACAATAAAAGACAGTTCTAAAAAATATTTTATGCTTGCAAAGTTTAATTTTTGTCTTTGCTGTAAGATAAAATCAGTTTTTAAAATTGGATTTTAATGAGGTTTTTATGAAAACAGTATTGTATATGCATGGCGGAAGTGGAAATCACGGATGTGAGGCACTTGTCAGGACTACAACTAAAATTGCAAAAGATGCAACTGGTTCAGATGTAATTCTTTGGTCGCAAAATGTGTCAGAAGATTATAAGTATGGTGTTTCAGGGGTTGTTGACGGAATTGTCGCAACAGATGAAGTGAACAAGAAAAGTCTTTCATTTTTGTGGTCATATTTTAAATTTAAAATCTTAAAAAAAAGCGATGCTTTACATAAATTGTTTATAAAAAAGCTTTTCAAGGATTCTGTTGCAATTTCAATAGGCGGTGACAATTATTGCTATCCGTGGTCTGCTAAACAGGGAGTTGAGCTTGACAAAGAGATAAGACAGTATTGTAGAAAAAATGTGTTCTGGGGTTGTTCAATTGAAGAAGAATTTATGACTCCTGAAGTTGTTGAGGATTTGAAAGGTTTTGACTTAATCACCGTTAGAGAACCGCTTTCTTATGAGGTGCTTAAGAATTACGGTATTTTCGCTGTTCAGGTTGCAGATCCCGCATTTTTGCTTAATAAAAAAGAACTTCCGCTTCCAAAAGGATTTGTTGAAGGAAATACTGTAGGTATTAATATTAGTCCTCTTATTAACGATTACGAGAATGGTGACAGTATTGCATTTAACAACTATGTAAAGTTGATTGAGTACATTTTGTCCGAAACTGATATGAGTATCTGTTTGATTCCCCATGTTGTGTGGGAGTACAATAACGATAGAAAACCTCTTAATTCTTTGTATCAGAAATTTAAAGATACAAACAGAGTTATTTTGCTTGAAGATCACAATTGTGAAGAACTAAAAGGGTTTATCAGCAGATGTAGATTTTTTGTAGGTGCAAGAACACACGCAACTATTGCGGCGTATTCAACTTGTGTTCCGACTCTTGTAGTAGGTTATTCAATCAAGTCAAGAGGTATTGCAACAGATTTATTCGGTACATGCGAAAACTATGTTGTTTCTGTCCAGAATATGAAAAATGATTCTGAGCTTACAGATGCTTTTAAATACATTTTTGATAATGAAAGCCAAATAAAAAATACTTTGAACGATATAATTCCTAAATACAAGAAAAAGGCAGGCATTGCAGTCGGTGAACTTAGAAATTTAAAATAACCTTTTATTGTATTTTATATTTGAGGGAATATTTATTTTGAAAGGATAAACACGATGATTTCAATTAACGACAAAGCTAATTGTACAGGATGTGGCGCTTGTTATAGCATCTGTCCTAAAAAAGCAATAACTTTGAAAGAAGACTTTTCGGGTTTTAAGTATCCGACTGTTAATGTTGACAAATGTGTTAATTGTAACCTTTGTGAGAAAGTATGCCCTGAAATAAACACGGTGTGTACAGATAATAGCTATGCTGAACCGATTGTTAAAGCTGCATGGAATTTGGATAATGATATAAGAGTAAAGAGTACATCAGGTGGAGTCTTTTCAGCAATAGCTGAAAAATTTATTTCAAATGGCGGTTATATAGTGGCAGCTGAGTTTGTTGAAAATTTTAGAATTCAGCACACGATAATTTCTGATAAAAAAGATATAAATAAACTCAGACAAACCAAATATGCACAAAGTGAGTTGTCTGATTTATTTGTTAAAATAAAAAAGTTACTTTATGAAGATAATTATGTTATGTTTGTAGGTACACCATGTCAGGTTGCCGGTTTAAAAAAATTTTTACTAAAAGATTATGAGAAACTTTTGACAATTGATTTGGTTTGTAGAGGAGTAATTAGTCAAAAAGTATATATAGACTATCTTAAATCAGTTGAAAGACATACCAAATCAAAAATTACAGAAGTTCAGTTTAGAAATAAAGATTTAGGATGGAATAGTTCAACAACTAAGATTTCTCTTGAAGATGGATCATTTTATCGAAAAGAACGATGGCTTGATGAGTATATGATTGGTTATTTAAAACATAATCTATATTTAAGGCCTTGTTGCTATGAGTGCAATTTTAAGAAAATGCCCCGTGTTTCAGATATTTCATTGGGTGATTATTGGGGATTTGACAAGTATTATAATGTTTCTGATGACAATGGTGTTTCGGTAGTGCTATTGAACTCCTCCAAAGGGCAAAGTTTTTTTGAAAAAATCAGTGATAAGTTATTTTCTATGGACACACCTTTAGAACAAATTATTAAGGAAAATCCGTGCTTAGTAACTTCTGTTGCCAAAGGAAAATACAGTGATGCTTTTTATAAAAAATTCGGTAAAACAGATTTTATTGATTTAATTCATAAAATTGATGAAAAAGATTATTATAAAAAACTTAACTTCAAAGAAAAGGTTTATTACATTTTAAGGGAAAAGATAAAGTTATGGCATTAAATCAAAGAAAAGCTGGTTCTATACTCTCTTATATTTACATATTTCTCAGTAATACAATTTCGCTGATATATACTCCGATTATGCTAGGAATATTAGGTCAAAGTGAATATGGACTTATTGGAACAGCAAATTCAATTACATCATATTTAAGCTTATTAAGTATGGGCATAGGTGCATCATATGTTAGATTTAACGCACAGGCAAGAGCTACGGGTGACAAGGAAAAAGAATATAGAACTAATGGTATGTTTTAAACAATATACATTGTCATTTCGATTATTACCCTAATAGTTGGTATGGTTCTTGTTTTTTTATCGCCACATATTTTTCAGGCGAATTATTCTGATACTCAATTAGAGGAAATAAAGTGGATTATGATATGTACTGTTATACAGTTCGTAATCACATTTTTATTTAATACCACGGCTATGACGATTCAAGCATATGAAAGATTTGTGTTTATTAGATTGTGTTTGATTATCGCTTGTGTATTACAACCGTGTATTAATTTATTGTTGCTTTATCACGGCGGAAATGTTGTAACAATTTCAGTTGCAACTCTTGTTATAAGTTTTTTGACGTATGTAGTTTATTATTGTTATGCAAAAAAAGTGTTGGATCTAAAATATAAATTTGATAATTTTGACAAGAATTTATTTAAAAATATTTTTGTGTTTTCGGCTTTTCTGTTCCTAAATACGATAACTGATCAGTTGACTTTCTCAACTGATAACATTATTTTAGGTGTTTTTTCAGGTTCGATAATGGTTGCCATTTACTCTGTAGGTTCTAATTTTAAAAATTATTTTATGGCATTCTCAACTTCAGCATCAAGTGTATTTGCACCTAAAATTAACAAAATTATAGCAGAAAGCGGATCTGATGATGAAACTAACGAGATTTTTATCAGAATTGGAAGAATACAGTTTTACATTGTAACTTTAATTCTTTTGGGATATATTTTTTGGGGACGACAGTTTGTGTATTTATGGGTAGGTAATGAATATAGTGACGCATATTGGATTGGATTATTACTTATGATTTCTGTGTATGTACCGTGTTTTCAAAATATAGGTCTTGAAATACAGAAAGCAAAGAATATGCATAAAGCGAGAAGTGTTGTATATTTTCTTATTGCTATTGTGAATATTATAATTACTATACCGCTTTCACTTTTATACGGTGGAATTGGTGCTGCATTTGCAACTTGTTTGTGTATGTTTATCGGCACCGTTATATTTATGAATATTTACAATTATAAAAAGGTCGGTATTGATATTCCTGCTTTTTGGAAAAGTATATTTCAAATCTTGCCGGGTATGATTATTCCTATTGTGTATGGTGTTTTTATAAATTGCTTTATAAATATAAATTCATATTGGAACTTGCTGTTTGTAATACTGGGTTTTGTTTTAGTTTATTTTTACTCATGTTGGTTTTTTTCGATGAATCATTATGAAAAAGATATCTTTTCAAAACCTTTGAAAAGATTTTTAAAAAAGTAAATATGGATTAATGTTGGGATGGTTTTATTATGCGTTTATTATTATCATTTATTAGGTTTGTTCCGATACTATTGTTTTATCCTATATATAGAAACAATATTTTGTTGCAAGAAGATGTTGTCAGGTGGACAAAATCAGAATGCTCGTATTTAAAAAAAATTATAATTTTGTTATCAGAATATAAAGAATTTCGAAATTTATTCATATATAGGAACAGGTATGCAAAACCGCATCGATTGTTTTGTAAGTGGGTAGCTTTATGGTATCCTCCTGAAAAAACGTTGTATATAGAGTGTCCTGATATCGGTGGTGGCTTTTATATTCAACATGGGTTTGCAACATATATTGCAGCTCAGAAAATAGGTAAAAATTTTTCTGTTAATCAACAGGTTACTATTGGATATAATGATGATATGAAATCTCCGATTATTGGGGACAATGTCATGATTATGTGTGGAGCAAAGGTTTTAGGTGGAATTACAATTGGTAATAATACTCGAATTGGAGCTAATGCAGTAGTGATAAGAGATTACAAGAGAGGATATGGAGTTCTAGTTGGAGTTCCTGCCGTACCGAAAAATGAGTCAACAAAAGAGCGATTAAAAGCATTGAATATTGATTTTGATGAGTCACTTTTTTAGCAAGGAGAAGAAATGCAGAATTTAGAATTAATATCTGTAATTATACCGGTATATAATGTTGAAAAATATATCAGAGAATGTCTTGATTCAATTGTAAATCAAACCTACAAGAACTTACAGATTATTCTTGTAGATGACGGCTCAACTGACAATTCGGGCAAAATTTGTGATGAATTCGCAAAGAAAGACAGTCGTATTACAGTTGTTCATCAAGAGAATCAGGGTGCAGGTGCCGCTAAAAACACAGGTCTTGAATTGATTGAAGGTGAATACTTTTCAATAATTGACAGTGATGATTATATAGATTTATCGATGTACGAAAAAATGGTTTCTTTGATGAAACAATATGATTCTGATATTGTGCAATGTTTATTTAAGCAGGTGTATGTAAATAAAATTATCATGAGGCAGTATTCCACTCTCAAAAAATCGTGCACAGTGTTAACCCGGCAAAAATATTTGCAACACTTTTTATCTGATTGGAAGTTTGCTGTTTTTTGGAATAAGCTTTTTAGATCTTCATTATTAGATAACATAAGATTTCCAGTAGGCAGAAAAATTGATGATGAGTTTTTTACATATAAGCTTGTATGTAATGCAAAAAGGATTGTAAATACTACAGAGCCCTTTTATTTTTACAGAATGAGAAAATCAAGCGTTATGAATAATAATGCGAAAAATAGATTGATTTATGATCGAATAGATTGTTTTGTTGAGAGATATGAATATGTAAGCAGTAGATTTCCGAAACTTCGAAAGACATATTACAATAAATTGTCCGATTCACTGCTTTTGTATAAGTCAAAGTTAGGTACAGATGATGATAAATTAAAGGGTTTGTTTTTTAAATATCCATATAAACGACCTAGTGTAATCACTAAAATATTTAATAGATTTAGCAGACAAAAAAATTATGAACCACCTATAGATACTAAAAACTGTCTTTTATTTGATTGAGTTAGCTATGAAATTATCCGAATATTACAATATAATCAGAAATAAAGTTATGATTAAAAAGGTGCAGGGCAAAGTGTACTTGTCTGATATTTCGCTTATATCTATGAATTGTATCGGCGGAACTTTCTATCATGATATGAATTGCAAATTCTTAACCCCTACGGTAAATCTCTTTTTTACAGCAAGCGATTTTATTAAATTTGTAAATAATCTTGATTATTATTTATCTTTTACACCTGTAGTTGAAATGGGTGAGAAGTATCCGATTGGAACACTTGATGACATAAAGATATTTTTTATGCACTATGATTCGTGTGAAGATGCTTTACAAAAATGGGAAGATAGAAAGAAAAGGGTTAATCCCAAAAAAATATTTGTAATTATGGTTGAACAGAATGGGTTCTCAAAAGAGGACTTCGAAAATTTCAAAAAGATTAAATATCCGAAGATTCTCTTTGTAAATAACAAAGTGTATGAATGTGAAGACTCGGTTTATTTTTCTCAATACGAGAATTGTGAGTATCTGCCGGATATAATACAGGGCAGGCGTTATTACAAAGACGGAATTCTAATCAAAGCAATCAGGAAAGCGTTTGAGTGATCATGGATAAAATAAGTATAGTTGTAGCAGTTTATAATGCTGAGAAAACGCTGAAAAAATGCGTGGATTCTCTCATTGGACAAACTTTAAAAAATACGGAAATAATTCTGGTAAACGATTGTTCAAAAGACAACAGTAGCAGTATATGTAAACAGTATGAGTCAGAATATTCTAATGTAATTGCTATAGATAATCCTTATAATGTAGGCGTTTCTGCAACACGAAATAACGGGATTGAAAAAGCAAAGGGAGATTACATTTGTTTTGTAGACAGTGATGACTATGTTGAACCCGATTACCTTGAACAATTGTTGAATAATTTTAAAAAGTATAATACAGTGCCAATTTGTGGATTTATATATCACGATGAGGTTAATCATTGCAAACCTGTTAAATATTCTTGGAGTGGCGGAGAAGAAAAGGTAAGCCTGGGCGGCGCCTTTAAGCTTAATGCAGAGCTTTACCTTACCGCATTGTGGAATAAACTGTTTGATATGCAGATTATTGAAAAGTTCAATGTCAGGTTTGACGAGAATTTGTCGATGGGTGAGGATTTAAGATTTTCAGTAGAATATTTTGAAAAATCTGATACAGAGTTTGTTTATGCTTTTTCTGCGCATCTGTATCATTATACAAAATTATCAGAAAATACGCTTATGTCAGATTTTGCAAGAGGTAATGCTGAAGATGGAATTAAAAGTTTAAAAATGATTTACGATTTAGCTGTAAAATACAATTCGGATGCTGAACTTGAATATAATAAAGCTGTTAAAAATTTAAAAGATAATTATATCTATTTCCTTGTTAGAGATAAAAAATACAGTTGGAAACAACAGCTTAAAAAAATAAGAGGATTTTCTGAAAAATATACATTGTTGACTTTTTTTGTTGATAAATTAAAAGCTGTAAGAGAAAAATTTGTTTAATTTATTCTTGGAGGAATTGACTGCAATGCCTACACTAAGAGAAATACAGTTATTTGAATTGCAGATGTTAAAAGATGTAGTAAAAGTATGTGATGACAATAATATTACATACATACTTTCATCAGGTACTTTGCTTGGAGCTGTAAGACACGGTGGATTCATTCCGTGGGATGACGATATTGATATATATATGCCACTTTCGGATTATAAAAAGTTTTTGAAAATAGCACAGCGTGAGTTGGGCGAAAAGTATTTTGTCCAAAACTACAAAACAGATAAGAATTATTCTGAAATGTGGACTCAGATAAGAGCAAACGGAACTACATCTATGCCTGTTAAGGCTTACAAATTTGATATTCATTATGGCATGTGTATGGATATTTTTCCGGCAGTGGGAGTAAGTGATGCTCCAAAAAAGAAATTAAAACAAAAAAAGGCTTTGAGTTTGAACAGATTGTTACTTCATGATGCCTATGCCAAAGCTGTTAATGAACCGATGAATTATAAACTCAAGTTAATTTATGCCATTCCAAGGTGTATAAGAAGAATGATTTGTAAAATCAACGAACATAGAATTATGCTCGATCCGATGAAATATAATCAATGGGCTGCTGTATGGTATTCAATGGAGGTTTCGGTAGTACAGCCAAAAAAAATTCTTGAAAAATTCACAAAGATAAAATTTGAAGATGAATATTTTAATACATTTGATGATTATGATTTGTATTTAAAAAATGTGTATGGTGATTATATGACGCCACCTCCTGAGAATAAAAGAGGTGGACATACCGATGAATTAGGAAATATTATTTTTGATTTGCATAAGGATTACAGCGAATACAAAAAAGAATTGTCAGAAAAGTATGATCAAAATGAAAAAATATAAGGTCGGTTTTACAATGGGTGTATTTGATTTATTCCATGTAGGTCATCTTAATTTACCGGAAAGATGCAAGGAACTCTGTGACTATTTAATTGTTGCTGTATGCGGTGATGACTATGTTACACAAGTTAAGAAAAAACACCGGTTTTTACTGAAGAAGAACGCATAAGAATTATAGGTGCTTTAAAATGTGTTGATGAAGTAAGTACTATTACTTTGGATGAAATAGATGACAAAATGAAAGCATGGGAAAGATTCCATTTTGATGTTTTATTTTCCGGAGATGATTGGAAAGGCTCAGAAAGATATAATAGAACGGAGGAGCAGTTTTCCAAAGTTGGCGTATCTATTGAATATTTACCATATACTAAAGGTGTGTCTACAACTGAAATTAAAAAGAAAATAAATTCAGACAGGTAATAATTGGTAATATATTAGTCGAAAATTATATACTACATATAATAAAACACTGCTTAAAAATATATATTTTGCTAAAGGTGCTATTGGGAGAAGTTTAATTGAAAAACAAAGGTTCATTAAAAAGTAACAGTGCTGTTGATTTATTTAAACTCATTGGTGCTTACTTAGTTGTGTCAATACATACAAGTATTTTTTCATCATACTCAGATATTTTTAATTTCTATTTTACGGATGTTTTTGCAAGGCTTGCAGTATATTTTTTCTTTGTGGCGTCTGCATATTTCTTTTTTAGAGGATTGAAGTTTGAAAATAGTAAAATAGTTAAGTGTAAAGAGAATTTTTCAAAGTTTAAAAAGTATTTTTTTAGAATAACGTTACTGTATGTTATTTGGTCATTTATTTATTTTTTGAGTGATATTCCAAAATGGTATTCTTTAGGTTGCTTGACTTTTAAAAATTTTATTGGATTTGCATTGAGTTGTATTACCAATTCAAGTCATTATCACCTTTGGTTTTTAATTAGTTTAGTTTATGCCGTTCCGATTATGTATTTTTTATTGCATTATGTTAAGTTAAGAACTTTTGCAATTATTTCGGTGGTTATATATCTGGTTGGTTTATTGTATGGTTCATACTCTTTTGTGGGAATGCCATTTGAGAGTTTGTGGAATATTTTAGGGGATAAATTTGTGAGGATGCGTACGGTTATTTTTAATGTAATACCAATATGTACTTTTGCTATTTTTTGTGATAAGGTTAATTTGTCAAAAAAAGTTATAAATGTTATTACAATGGTGCTCTTTTTGGTGTTTTCTGCTGAGGTAATGATTCTCAATTTTTATTCACCTGAGACAGCTTCGTCTTATAGTATTTTTACAATACCGGCAGTTGTATTTATCTTTTTGTCTGTCAGGAATATAAATATAAGCATAGCTCACAGCTATATATTGAGAAGATTAAGTACAATAATCTACTGCATGCATCCTTTGGTAATTGTTGTTTTATCGATTTTTATTGACGGAAGTAAGCTGAATAGTCTGCTATATTTTGTGATTATTTCTGCTATTACAACAGTAGTGGGTTTGGCTCTCGTATTTTTAAACAGAAATGTGAAATTCTTCGAATTTTTGAAATATGCGATGTAAAAGGAGAAATTTAATTTGCATAAAATAATAAATATATGGATTATAAAATGAAGATGAAACAATAAAAAAGAATCTCCATAGAAACGATTTTGTAGTAGAATTAAGTTACAACATAAAATCTGAGATGAAATTGTCAAAACGATACTCTTAATTTTACACTGATACACAAGAAAGGTGTAAAGGGTAAAGTTATTTTTACAGCAAAAGAATACCCGGAGTTAGATAATGTTATAACTATATCTAAATATGAAAAAAGAGGAGAAATGCAAGCTTATTTATTAGACAAAAATTCATGGACCGGTAAAAATGCCGCAAATAATGATTTTGATTTTGTAAAATGGTTGAATTCGTAAGCTTATTGAAATGCACAAGCCCATAAATACTTGGACTTGTGCATATTTTTTACTTTTTCTTCTTTTTCAATTCATTTTTGAAGCATTTTTTATCGAATGAGGGGTTGAAGGCGTAGAAGTTCTTTTCGTTGAGTTTATCGGTCAAGAGGCGGAGGTTTTCGCCGAAGCGTTGGTAGTGGACAACCTCACGGGCACGCAGAAAGCGAATCGGATCTTTTACATCGTAGTCATCGCAGAATCTGAGGATGTTATCGTAGGTTGTTCGGGCTTTTTGCTCAGCCGCCATACTTTCGTGCAGGTCGGTTATCGGATCGCCTTTAACCTGCATTGATGCAGCTGTATAGGGAAAACCTGCTGCCGCCTGTGGGAAAATTCCGGTTGTGTGGTCAACAAAATAGTCACCGAATCCCTGTTCCTTGATTTCATCCTCGGTGAGGTCTTTCGTTAGCTGATATACTATTGCACCGATCATTTCAAGATGATTAAGTTCCTCTGTGCCTATGTCGGTGAGAGTGCCCTTGAGTTCTGGCAAGGGCATTGCAAATCGTTGACTCAGATATCGTAATGACGCACCCAACTCACCGTCCGGACCGCCGTATGGCAGAATGTTACTTATTTTGACTGAGAAATATGTTGAGGTGGGAGGCTTTGCGGTCAAATATTATTCTTTTTATAATTATGGATAGTAAGTCGTTTTGCGTTTTTAAGGGATAAGTTTCTTTAATCGTGAAAGCATCATTGATTAAATTATTCTTTATAAGAATATTGATTGCTTTAATTACAACTTTTTCAATCTTTTCAATTCTTACGCTGTGCGATGAATGGCAGTTGCCGTGAATGTAGGCGGAGCATTGAAGAAAATTATTTTTTATCGGAACGAGGGTTGAATTGCAGTTTGAACATTTGACAAGATTTTGAATAAGGTGTCTAATTTCGGTTTGTTTATGGGAATGTTCTCTATTTATTATTCCTTGCAAGAATAATATTTGTCTTGTTTGTTCAAAAATTACTTCATCAACAATCGGTTCGTGAATGCCGTTTGAAATTATCAAATTTTCGTTATAGAAATCTCTGCCCGTTTTGCAGATTGGATTCCACCTGATTTTGCCGATATAAACGGGATTTTGCAGAATATATTCAACGGCACGGCAATCCCAGAGGTTGCCCTTGGCGGTTCTGATTTCTGACGAATTTAAGTTGTCACAAATAATATTTATATCTTTATTATTCAAAAAATCGGCAAAAATTTTACTGACAATTCGGGCTTTTTCAGCGTCAACCACAAGCCTTCCGTCTGTCACTTTATAGCCGAAAGGTGCAATGCTGACGATGCCGCCACGCTCGGCTTTTTCGGTCATTCCTCGCCTTACCTCACCCGAAAGCCGAATCGAATAGTATTCGTCCGACCATTCGATAATGCGTTCAATCAGCTTTCCGAAGGGACCGTCATCAACGGGTTCGGACACGCTGATGACTTCAATACCGTTTTTTCTCAACAGCGATTTATAGAAAATGCTTTCCTCCTGATTGCGTGCGAATCGTGAAAATTTCCAGACAAGTACGGCTGAAAACAGGGGAGGCTTTTGCTTTGCAAGGCTTATCATTCGGTTAAATTCAGGTCGCTTGTCGGCATATCTTCCCGAAATTCCGTTGTCACGAAAAATGAACTTTTCATCAATAAGATAGCCTTTTTCATCTGCAAATTTTCTGATGATTTTCAGCTGACTTGACGGTGAAAGCTCAGTTTGATTTTCGGTTGACACCCTTATGTATGCCGCCGCAAAGTGATTTTTATTATAATTTCCCGACAAATTAATCACCTCTTGAAAGAATAATTCTTTTATGCAATAATATGCCTGCAATTGGAATAAAATTCTTCGGCAAATTTCTCGAAAACACTTTACTTTGCTAACACACTAATGTATAATATACAGAGATTGTTTTGCAAGGTGATTTGCAGAACATAGGTAGAGAGTATATCAGATTACGGAGGAATAATTATGAAAAAGAAAAAGTTACTTTCATTACTTCTTGCAGGTGCAATGTCAGCGTCAATTTTTGTAGGTTGCGGTTCTTCTGCAACGGACTGGGATTATATCTCAAACAAGGGAGAGTTTGTTATCGGTGTTACATATTTTGAGCCGATGAACTACCTTGATGCAGACGGCAAGCTTACAGGTTTTGAAACTGAGTTTGCAGAGGCAGTTTGCGAGAAAATGGGCGTTACTCCAAAGTTCCAGAAAATTGACTGGGATTCAAAAGAGGTTGAGCTTAACTCAAAGACAATCGACTGCATCTGGAACGGCCTTACAATTGATGACGACAGAAAGTCAACAATGGATATTTCAACTCCTTATATGGAAAACAAGCAGGTTATGGTTGCAAAATCTGATGTTGCAGACAAAATCAAGTCAGCAGATGACCTCAAGGATAAGACAGTAGTTGCAGAGAAGAAGTCAGCAGGTGAATCTGTTGCTCAGACAGACGAATTCTTCTCAAGTGCAAAGTATGTTTCAGTTGACGCACAGGCTAAGGCTCTTCTCGAGGTTAAGTCAGGAACAGCAGATGTTGCGGTTATCGACTATGTAATGTCAATCGGTACACTCAAGAGCGGTTCTGACTACGCTGACCTCAAGGTTGTTGACGGCAAGGACTTTTCACCTGAACAGTACGGTATTGCACTTCGTAAGGACAGCCCCGAAACACTCAAAAAGCTTAACGATGCTATTCAGGCAGTTGCCGATGACGGCACACTTGATAAAATTGCTGAGAAGTACAGCCTTCAGGATCTTCTTCTTGTAAAAAAGAAATAATTTAATTAAAATAAGCTTGTACATACAGGGCGGACTATGTTCGCCCGTTGTGCTTTTTATTGATTATAAATTTACAGGTTCAAATTTGTAAGCCTTTTGATATATTCAAAACTGAAAATACTTGGATAGAGTGGTATATAAAATGGATCAATTTTTTAATGTAAGCGGTCAGTTGCTTGAGGGATTCGGCGAAAACTGTATAATTTTCATTGTAACCCTGCTTGCGGCAATTCCGCTCGGACTTATTATCTCAATGGGTTCAATGTCAAAATTCAAGCCGTTAAAATGGCTGACAAAAACATTTGTGTGGATAATCAGAGGTACTCCGCTGATGCTCCAGCTTTTCGTAGTGTTCTATGTTCCGCCGCTTGTGTCAAACGGCAGTGTGACATTTGCACGAATGAATGCCGCACTTATCGCATTTATAATCAATTATGCCGCATATTTTTCTGAAATCTTCCGTGGCGGTATCGAGTCTGTTCCAAAGGGACAGTACGAGGCAGGTCAGGTGCTCGGCATGACAAAGGGTCAGATTTTCTTTAAGGTTGTGCTTTTGCAGGTTGTAAAGAAAATTACTGCACCCATGGGCAATGAAATTATTACTCTTGTAAAAGATACTTCGCTTTCAAGCGTTATCGCTATTCCGGAAATTCTTATGAGAGCAAAGGACTTCTCAATGCAGGGACTCATCTGGCCGCTTTTCTATTCGGCAGTATTCTTCCTCGCATTCTGCGGAATCCTTACCTTGCTTTTCTCATTCATCGAGAAAAAGCTTGATTACTACAAGGGTTAAGGGGGAAAGGTTATGTCTTTGTTAAATGTTGAAAACATCCGTAAAAGCTACGGCAAAACAGAGGTTTTGAAAGATATCAGCTTTTCTCTTAAAAAGGGCGAGGTGCTTGCGATTATCGGTTCATCGGGTTCGGGCAAGACTACGCTGTTAAGGTGTCTTAATTTTCTTGAAACTCCGGGCAACGGCAAGATTTCCGTCAATGACAAGGTGCTTTTTGACAGCAATGACAGCTCTGCAAAGAGCGACAGCGAAATCAGAAAAAGACGGCTTCACTTCGGACTTGTGTTCCAGTCATTTAACCTGTTTCCGCAATATACGGTTATCGAGAATATTATGCTTGCTCCAAAGCTTGCCGCAAAAGAGCAGATAAAGCAGACAGGCGAATATATGGGCGCAAAAAGCTATAAAGAGGCTCATGAAATTATCAAGAGCAATGCAAAGTCTTTGCTTGAAAGGGTAGGCCTTTCCGAAAAGAGCGAGTCATATCCTTGTAATCTCAGCGGCGGTCAGCAACAGCGTGTTGCAATTGCAAGAGCGCTTGCACTCAATCCCGATGTTCTCTGCTTCGACGAGCCTACCTCCGCACTTGATCCCGAACTAACGGGTGAGGTGCTTAATGTTATCCGCAGTCTTAAAACCTCCGACAGCACAATGATTGTTGTAACTCACGAAATTGAGTTTGCAAGAGATGTTGCCGACAAGATCATTTTTATGGCTGACGGTGTAATTGCCGAAGAAGGCACTCCCGAACAGGTAATCAACAATCCGCAAAATCCAAGAACCCAGGCATTTTTGTCAAGGTTCAACTGATAACTGAATATTAGGTGAGGAAAGCACTCGAAAGGGTGCTTTTTTACATATTTTTACAAATAACCTTGAAAAGTTTATGCCATTGTGCTATAATAATCGTGTCATTCACTGACGAAGGCACAAAGCCTGAAAAAATGAGAAATCCCGATAGGGAAAACGGAGGAAAAACAAATGAAAAGAATTTTCACAATCAGCGTTGCGGCTGTTATGGCACTTCTTATGGTGCTTTCACTTACAGCTTGCGGTAATTCAACACTCGGCTATTACAAGCTTACAAGTGCAGAAGCAAGCGGTATGAGCTTTGACAGCAGTACTCTTGCCGCTGTCGGTATGGACAAAGGCTACATTCTTCTTAAAGAAGACGGCAAGGCTAAGCTTTCTGCAGCCGGTCAGGAGCAGGAGCTCACATACGATGACAAGAACTTTACAGCAGGGAGCGAGAGCATTCCATACACACTCAAAGACGGTGTTATTACAATGGAAAAAGACGGCACAAAGCTCGTTTTCACATTTGACGCTAATTTCAAGCCCGAATCTTCTGCTTCAGAATCATCAAAGTAATAAAACTTAACAGTGCAAAAATTTCGGCAGTCCAAATCGGACTGCCGTTTTTGTATATCCAACCCCAAAAAACAAGGGCAGCGGAATTCCGTTGCCCTTAATTTTATAAGATTTTATCAGTCTGAAAGACACTCGTCAAGCGCATCAACAATTGCGTGCCTGTCCATATGCTGACCGATGAATACAAGCTTGATTTCTCTGTCGCCGTATTTTTCGTCCCACTTTTCAGCCATATCCGGATACTCTGCAAGATAGAGCTTCTGCTGTTTCTTTGGGAATGCGGCAAGCCACTTGCCCTGTTCCGTAGCAGTAATCTGAACGCCTGCCTGCTCGAATACATAAACATCTTCTCTCTTGTCATCAAACCAAAGAACACCCTTTGCACGGACTACGCTCTTTGGCCAGTTCTCAACAAACTGCTGGAGCTTGTCCTGATTGAAAGGACGAATGCGGTGGTAAACAAATGAACCGATGCCGTACTCTTCTTCGCCGTCCTCATGATCGTGGTCGTGGTGACAGCAATGACCGTGTTCGTGGTCGCAATGAGAGTGGTCAAGACCGTCCTCATCATGGTCATGATCGTGATGCTCGTGTTCGTCATGGTCTTCATCGTGGTGGTGATGGTGGTGATGATGACCGTGACGGTCTGTATCCTCGTCATCTTCATCCTTATCATAAATCTGAGCCCAACCTGCGGATGCGGCTGTTTCTTCAAAATTAAAGCACTTTGTATCGAGAATATCCTTAACTTCAACCTTGCCGAACTGTGATTCAATAATTCGTGCCTTTGGCTGAAGTGTCTTAATCATAGCCTTAACTCTCTTGAGCTGTTCCTCTGTTACCTTGTCAACCTTGTTGAGGATGATTGTTGAACAGAACTCAATCTGCTGAATAAGAAGGCTTTCAACATCCTCTTCGTCAACATCTTCCTTGAGGAGATCGTCGCCGCAACCGAATTCCGTAGCCATACGGAGTGCGTCAACAACTGTAACAATGTTGTCAAGACGGACAAGCTCTGGTATATTGTTTTCCTTATCGCCCTCAAGAACTGAGATTGACTGTGCAATCGGAAGTGGTTCGCAAATACCGCTTGCCTCAATGAGAATGTAGTCAAACTTGCCTGACTTTACAAGGTCTGTAATCTGGTTGATAAGGTCAACGCTCAAAGTACAGCAAATACAGCCGTTTGTAAGCGGAACAAGGTTTGTATCTTTCTGAGTAACAACGCCTGCCTTTTGAATAAGCTCTGCGTCAATGTTTACTTCACCGATATCGTTTACGATAACGGCACACTTGTAGCCCTCCTGATTGCCGAGGACATGGTTGATAAGAGTAGTTTTGCCTGCACCGAGATAACCTGTAAGAAGCGTTACGGGAACAGGAAGCTTAATGTTAGCCATATATTTCATTTCCTTTCGTTGAATTGTGCTTATTAATGCGGATTACCGCCGTCCTTAAATATAACACTTTGCAAAATTATTGTCAATACAAAGTACGGAGTGCGGTCAATCCGAATAGCTGATTATTGCTGTACATTTTGTGTTTTTTGTATAATCACCTTTTATTTATTTCGGTTTTATGTTACAATAGTCAAAAGTAATTTTACGGAGATAGATTATGATTGTACTTGCATCTGCTTCACCACGAAGAAAAGAGCTTTTAAGTTTTATAACAACCGACTTTAAAGTTGTTCCCGCAGACATTGACGAAACGGTTGAGAACAATGTTCCGCTTGAAAAGCGTCCCGAATATCTTGCCATCAAAAAGGCATTGCATATTTCAAAAAACGGCTATGAAAAAGATATTGTAATCGGTTGTGACACGGGAGTTTTTGTTGACGGCAAAATGCTCGGCAAACCTAAGAACAGGGAAGATGCCGAGAATATGTTAAAACTGCTTTCGGGCAGACAGCACAAGGTTATCACGGGTTGTTGTACCGTCAAAAACGGTGTTGCAAAATCATTTTCCAATGTAACGCTTGTTGAATTTTTTGAACTTTCCGATTCGGAAATAGAGGAGTACATTGCAACGGGCGAGCCTTTTGACAAGGCAGGTGCATACGGAATACAGGGCAAAGGTTCTCTGCTTGTAAAGAAGATTGACGGTGACTATTTTAATGTTGTCGGACTTCCCGTAAGTGAATTAAACAGGATTTTGAAAAAGGAGTATTTATATGAATGATAATATAAATAAAACAGTCAATGAAATTCTCGAAAGCTATTCAAAGCATGAACAGACTTGCAGACTTTCGGAGGATAACATTATCAACAAATCTGTGCTTATTCAGGTGCTTGAAGAAATCCGCAAGCTGTTGTTTCCGGGCTACTTTGACAAGAACAGAGTAAGAGAAGAATACATCGGCTATATTGTAGGCGACAGAATAGAATTTATTCAGTACAACCTTAAAAAACAGATTGCAAAGGCTTTAAAGGGTTGCGAAAAGTGCAACGACCTTTCATATGATGAGGTTATGGAAAAGTCAGAAAAGCTGGTTTATGAGTTCCTTTCAAAGATTCCGTCTATCCGTGATTATCTTGCAACAGATGTTGTTGCGGCCTTTAACGGCGATCCTGCCGCATACAGCACGGATGAAATCATTCTCTGCTACCCCGGATTTTTTGCAATCACGGTTTACAGAGTGGCACATGAATTGTGGAAGCTTAAAATCCCGATGATTCCGAGAGTGCTTTCGGAGTACGCACACGGACTTACGGGAATTGATATTCACCCCGGTGCGACAATCGGCAAGTATTTCTTCATCGACCACGGCACAGGCATTGTAATCGGTGAAACTACCGAGATAGGCGAGAATGTAAAAATCTATCAGGGTGTAACCCTCGGTGCGTTGTCAACAAGAAAAGGTCAGCAGCTTAAAGGCGTTAAAAGACATCCTACTATCCGTGATAATGTTACAATCTATTCGGGTACAACTATCCTCGGCGGTGAAACCGTAATCGGCAAGGGTGCAACAATCGGCGGTAATGCCTTTATCGTGAACTCAATTACTGAGGGTATGAAAGTAAGCATTAAAAACCCCGAACTCCAGTTCAGTCCCGACCTTTCGGAAAACAATCAGGACAAGTATTGGTATTGGATGATTTAAGCTGACGCTTTAATGGAAAATTGAAAATGGAAAATTGAAAATTTTGGTCGGGAAGAAAGTTTTGCGTAGAACAAACTTCACATTCCCGACCGTATTCATATTGATTTGTATTGCAAATCAATTGATACAAACAAAATTCTATAAAAGAACAATCTCGTAGGGGCGGATATCATCCGCCAGTTTGATGAAACCTTATGTTTATCAAAAATGTTTTGATGTAGAAAAAATTGTGTATCCAAATGTAGCGGCGAACCGTGTTCGCCAATTGTATCGTGTGTAAACACGATACAAATAAATATGCATAGTTTCAAAAATAACCGAACATTAAAAATGCTTTAACAGAAATGCAACCTCATTTTAAACTAATTATGAACAGATATCTTAAAGAAACGAAAATGTTGGATTATTCAAATCCTAACATACAGCAGTTAATTGAAAACAGAAAATGGCTTGAACTGCAGGAATTTGACAGGCTGAAATCAATTTATAATTTTGTGCGAGATGAAATACTGTTCGGCTACAACATTGACGATAACATTCCTGCCTCAAAAGTTTTGAAAGACGGTTTTGGGCAATGCAACACAAAGGGTACTTTGCTTATGGCTTTGCTCAGAGCCTGCAACATTCCTTGTCGGGTACACGGATTTACGATTGACAAAAAACTTCAAAAGGGTGCAATGACGGGAATTGTCTATAAAAATGCTCCGCAAAATGTGTTTCACAGTTGGGTTGAAGTGTATTTTGAAGATAAGTGGTACGAACTCGAAGCGTTTATTCTCGATAAAAAGTATCTGAACAATTTGCAGAAAATTAACAGCAGTTGCTCAGGTGCATTTTGCGGTTACGGTGTTGCCGTTAAAGATTTCAAAAATCCTGTCATAGATTTTGACCGAAATAACACCTATATTCAAAGCGAGGGTATTAATCAAGATTTCGGTGTTTATGATTCTCCCGACGATTTGCTCAAAGAACATCATCAGCAAATGTCACCAGTAAAGGCTTTTTTATATAAAAATCTCGGCAGACATTTAATGAACCGCAATGTCAGAAAAATTAGAAATTTTTAATTGAAAATTGAAAAAGGTGAACTAAAATATTAAGACTAAGACCGTACAAAAGCTGTGATTCAAAACACATAGCCGATTGGATTAAAAATGAGGAAACTTTTGTAAAATGGGGCGGAGAAAGATTTGGTTCGTACCCGATTAATGCAAAAATTATTGATGATAAATATAGACTTAATAACGGCGATTGCGTTGAAGAGGACAATTTTTACCCTATGACCGCATTTGACGACAGCGGTGTTGTCGGACATTTTATAATGCGATACATAAACGGCAACAACAAGATACTTCGTTTCGGCTGGGTAATTGTTGATGATACGCAAAGGGGAAAGGGTTACGGCAATCAAATGCTTGAACTCGGACTCAAATATGCCTTTGAAATTTCGGGTGTGGAAAAGGTCACAATCGGCGTATTTGAAAACAATATCCCTGCGTACAAATGCTACAAATCAATCGGTTTCAATGAAATTGCTACCGACTGCTACGAAACCGAAACCGTAAACGGCGAAGAGAGTAAAATAATCGAGCTTGAAATCACAAAATCAGATTATATAAACCACAACAAAAGGAAGTGACAATATGCCCGACTTTACAGTACGGTACGCTAAGAAATCAGAACTTGACTGTGTGAATGAAATTCGTCATCAGGTCAACAGGGTTCATTCAAACGGCAGACCTGATATATTCCGAGATGATTTCTGCGATGAGATGAAAAACATAGTATACAAAGTTTTTGACGGCGAAAATTCCGATGTTATCGTTGCTGTGAACGGTGACACAATCTGCGGATTTGCAACCGTTGAATACATATTAAAGGAAAAATCTCCGTACGGTTTGCAGAGAAAATTCTATCAGATTGCTGAATTCGGAGTTGATGAAAACTTCCGCAGAATGGGTGTTGCAACAAAGCTGATAAATTTCTGCAAACAAGAGGCTAAGAACAGAGACTTTGACAGGCTGGAACTTGATGTGTGGGAATTCAACGAGGGTGCAATGAAGTTTTACGATTTCGTAGGATTCAAAATCTACAGAGAATACAAGGAAATGAATATTTAAACCGAAAAAATCCGTATGAAGATTGCTCCATACGGATTTTATTTTGTGTATCAAATTTTATTTATCGCCATTTAAAGGTGACGAGTCCGTAAACATAGATAAATGCGATAGCTGTAGGAACTACATATTTGAAAATCGGTTTCATCCACGAACGCACTTTCATACCGATGCCCATGTTGGCTTCTTTAATGAAGTTATCCCAACCCCAGCCGAACTTGTTGCAACAGAACAGAGCAAGCACAAGAGAACCGAGAGGAAGAACATTTGTGGAAACAATGAAGTCCCAAAAATCAAGCCATGTTGTACCCTCTGCAAACGGCTGAAAATGAAGAACGCTGAATCCGAGAGCCGTTGTGAGTGCAAGCACAAACACTACAATTCCGCAAATAAGACTGCCTTTTCTTCTTGACCAGCCTGTCAAATCACGAATCATTGCAAGAATATTTTCGCAAACGCCCAAAACGGTTGACATTGCCGCAAACACCATAAACAGGAAGAAGAGCGAACCCCATATTCTTCCGCCGGGCATATTGTTGAACACGGTTGCCATTGTGTCAAACAAAAGGTTCGGACCTGAATTAACTTCAAGGTTGTAAGTAAAGCAGGCAGGGAAGATGATTATGCCTGCAAGCAGAGCTACGAGTGTGTCAAGAGAGATAACATTGATTGCCTCGCCCATAAGTGAATGGTCTTTGCCGATATAACTTCCGAAAATAGCCATACCGCCCATACCTGTTGACAGCGAGAAAAATGCCTGATTCATCGCACCCACAACAACATCACCGTTGATTTTTGAAAAGTCGGGTTTGAGGTAAAATGTCATACCCTCACCCGAACCGCTCAAAAACAGACTGTGGATTGCAAGCACAATCATAAGTGCAAGCAAAGCAATCATCATATATTTTGTTATCCTCTCAAGTCCGCCCTGAATGTTGAACGAGAGTATAACAAAGGCGATAACAACCGTTATCATCATAAAAATAACATTGACTGACGGATTTGCAATCATTGTGGTAAATCCGAGGTCACGGTTGTTACCCGTCAGAAAATTTATGAAGTAGTAAATTATCCAACCGCAAACAACTGTGTAAAAAGCCATAATTGCAAGGTTGCCCACAAGGCATGCCCAACCGAAACCGCCCCATTTTTGCTTTGGCTTTTCAAGTTTGCGGTACATTTTAATCGGACTTGTCTGTGCCGCTCTGCCCACCGAAAATTCCATTATCAAACACGGAATTCCCAAAACAATAAGACAGATGATGTACACAAGCATAAAACTTCCGCCACCGTATTGTCCGCACATCCACGGAAACTTCCACACATTTCCGCAACCGATTGCACAGCCTGCCGAAAGCATTATAAAGCCGAGTCGGCTTCCTAATTTTTCACGATTCACAACACAAGTCCTCCTGCCGAATTTATTTTATCTACACAATATTTTTTCGTCATAAATACTGCTCCTTTGTTTATTTTGCAATACAAAGAGTAGTATAGCAAATAAAATACCATTTGTAAAATTGATAAAACTGTGCTATAATAACGAAGATATCGTTCGTATAAAAGAGGATTTAGTTATGGATACCAATGTGCTTAAAACCTTTGTAGCTGTGTGCGAATATTCGGGATTTTCTGCTGCAGCGGAAAAGCTCGGCTATACCCAGTCAACCGTTTCATCACAGATAAAACAGTTGGAAAGCGAGCTTAACACGGTGCTTTTTGACCGCTTTTACCACAGAATCAGCCTGACTTCCGACGGCATAACGGTTCTGCAACACGCAAGAGAAATTCTTGAATCTCACGAAAAGATGCTTGAAGATTTGCGTACCCCCGAAACAATTGAGGGCAACATTCGCCTTGCAATGTCAAGTTCTGTCTGCAACCGATTTTTTAAAGATGATTTTCTTGAGTTCAGAAAGCATTTTCCTAATATTCACCTTGTCGTTGTCGAAAGCGGTACAGAGCAGATGTTTGATATGTTACGCAAAAATGAGGTTGATTTGATTTTTACGCTTGACAGCCACATTTATGATTCGGAATTTATAATTTGTGCAGAGCATGAGGAAAAGGTTCACTTCTTTGCATCAGTTGACAACCCACTTTTGAATAAAGAAAATATTTCGCTAAAAGAATTATGCACCGAGGATTTTGTACTGACCGAAAGTAATATGAGCTACAGAAAATTGCTCAACAATGAACTTGCCACACAATCGCTTGAAATTCACCCTGTTTTGGAAATAGGAAACCCTCTACAAATTTGTTCTCTAATCAAAAACAGCAAAATGATCTCGTTCTTGCCTGATTTCATCACGGAGGATTACTACAATTCGGGAGAGATAAAACATCTTCCCGTCAACGATTGTGATGTTTCGGTGTGGACGCAGTTGCTTATCCACAAAAATAAGTGGAAATCTCCTGCGCTTAATGCGTTTATTGATTTTTATCGGGATGTTATACGAAAATAAAAAGTATCACATTTTGCCCTACGCACCGCCGTATTGCGTTATGATAATCTTGGCAAGCTTTGCGTTCGGCTTTTTGATATTGACGGGGTACTGTAACTTTTTTTCATAGACAAACATCAGCAATCCTCCTCGTTTTCCCACGGCCACGGTCCTTTTATCCAGCTCCACATATTGGTGCTTGTCATACTCTTTTTCAAAGGACCGAATTTTTCTTCATATTCTTCAACAAGCGGTTTCAATTTTTCTTTGAAACCGTTCATTTTTTGTATCATTGCCGTATCGTGCGGATGAGTGTCCAGATAAATCTGAAGGTCAAGTGCGGCAAATTCGTAGGTTGAAATTTTCTTTAAAAGAATTTCTCTTTCAGTCAAGTCCCTCACCGCATTTCTTTCCGTAGAATGGTTTGTTGAGAACGGGGAACATTGTACCCGACTCAAGTCCCTGCAACGGGCTGTAGGTTGGGGAGTCGAACTGCTGAAAGGGAACATATGCCATAGCCTCGCTCGTTCTCTTTGGCAGACACGGTATTCCGTACTGCTGAGAAATAATTTCTTTAATATCCAATTTAATTCTCCTTTTTGTTCAAACTTATGAACATTGCTGTTCATTCTCATAATATGCCCGTTTCATACTTGTGTTTACATAATAAAAAACAGAGCCGACAGCAATGCCGTCAGCCCTGATACAGAGGCTTTACCGTGAATATCCGATTAAATGTTAATTAACCTTTTTGGCAGAATTTGAAGTAACCTTTGCAATGATTGCAAAAACTACACAAAGCACAATTCCGATTGCCGAAACGATGCCTACAAGAGTAAAGTTTGTGTTTGAAATGAGTGAAAAATCAAGCACACCGCTGTCGGGGTTCTGAAGTGACGCAAAAACTGCAATGGCGTCAATAATTACGGCAACCATAAGTGAAAGAATTGAAATTGATGCCGAAACAGTTTCTGTAAGATTCTTTTCAATTTTCTTTGCAACGCTGATTTTTTCACTTCTGAAGTTAAGACAGCCGAAAAGCCAGAATACAGCCGCCGCATTGATTATTGTTTCGGGAATCATATATGTAGCGTTGTAGCTGAGTGAATAGAGAAGTCCGTCGGTTGAGGGGATTGAAACACCTGCCCATACGGTACAGCCTGAAATTACATGACAGATATATCTCAAAGCACAAACCCCTACCGTGCCTGTTACGGCAGCGGCAGACGGATTGCTGACCTTGTTTCTGAGAAAGCCTGCAAGACCGATAACCGTGAATGCAATTACATAGTCGAAGAGAATGATTGTTACGGCTGCTAAAAATGAAGTTGCGTATGAAAGGTTTGAAGCTCCCTGAATAAGCTGAATAATGCTGAATACAAATCCCGAAAGCAATCCCCATTTTACACCGTGGCGATATGAGATAATTACAATCGGAACAATGCTGAATGCGGTAACACTGCCGCCGTAGGGAAGTTCAAGAATTTTTACAAAGCTTAAAACTGCCGCAAGTGCAATCATAATTGCACATTCGCACATAACAAGTGCATTTTTCTTATTGTTCGTTTTCATTAAAACTACTCCTTAAATAAAATTCTTTCGGAGAAAAAACACAACAAAAAAGGAGTATGCCAAAAAGACATACTCCAAGTGCGTACACTTCAAGCTTGATATGTCCCTTCGTTGGCATTATCCAAATCAGGTTTACGGTCGAAATCGAATTTCCTCTCAGCCGGTAACAGCTCCCGTTTTGTATGTGATTATTCTCACTCTGACTACGAATATTACACATCTTTAGGTTGTGTAATATTTACACTATGATTATAAACTGTATTTGACAATTTGTAAAGTCTTTTGTGTGCAATGTTACAGATAATCGCATATTAATTGACAAACACTTTGCTTTTGTGATAATATGTATCCTGTGATTTTGCGGTTTATTGCCGAATGACAGTAAATTTTGCAACAATTGATAAACTAATTGAAGAAGGTTTTTTAATGGACAGCAGATTTAATTCACCGGCTGAAATTGCGTCGCTGGTGTCAAAATCAGGTGTAACAAAATCAATGCTTTCTCTGCCGAAAATGATTTTGCTCGGACTTATGGCAGGCGCATTTATCGCATTCGGCGGTGCGGCAAGCGATGTTGCAATGCACGGAGTTGCCGATGTGGGGCTTGCAAGAGTGGTTGCAGGCGTAATCTTCCCCGTGGGACTTATGCTTGTTGTGTTTACGGGAAGTGAACTCTTTACAGGTAACTGCCTTATGATTATTCCGACACTTGAAAAGAAAATCAAGCCTGTTTCAATGATAAAGAATCTTGTTACGGTTTATATTTCAAATTTTGTCGGTGCAATGATTATTGATTTACTGATATTTTTCTCGGGTCAGCTCAATTATTCAAACGGCGGACTTGGTGCTTTTACAATCAAGGTTGCACTTGCCAAAACAACAATCAATCCTGCAACGGCAATTATCAGCGGCATACTTTGCAACATTCTCGTGTGCCTTGCAATCGTTATGGCAACAGGCGCAACAGATGCAATAGGTAAGATTTTCGGTGTATTTTTCCCGATTTGTGCATTTGTAGTCTGCGGATTTGAACACTGCGTTGCAAATATGTTCTATATTCCGACAGGTGTTATGGCGGCAATGAATCCCGAATATGTTGCAAAAGCTCAGGAGCTTTACGGTATTACGGCACAGCAATGTCAGAATCTTGCAAATCTTTCGGGCTGTGAATCTCTGCTGTTCGTTACAATCGGCAACATAATCGGCGGTATGGTCTTTGTAGGACTTCCGCTCTATTTTGCCTATATTCGCAAAAAGAAAAGTGCTTAAAATGCATAAACATAAATAATTCATGAGAGCAGTCGTTTTGACTGCTCGTTTTCTTTTTAGTGCAAATTATTTAAAAGTATGTTATAATAAGCCTTACAAAACAAAAACGGAGGATATAATGGATTATTCACAGATTCTTTCACAGCAGTTTAATATTAAAGAGGAGTATGCCAAAAACATCATCACATTGCTTGATGACGGCAACACTATTCCTTTTATTGCACGATACAGAAAGGAAATGCACGGTTCAATGGATGACCAGTTGATTCGTGAATTTGCCGAAAAGCTTGAATATTTAAGAGGACTTGACAAGCGCAGAGATGAAATTCGTTCGCTCATTGACGCACAGGAAAAGCTTACCGATGAAATCAACCTTGCACTTGACAAGGCTGCCACGCTAAGCGAACTTGAAGATATTTACCGCCCGTACCGTCCAAAGAGAAAGACAAGGGCGTCAATTGCAAAGGAAAAGGGACTTGAACCGCTTGCTAACGATATTTTAAAGCAGGAAAAAGGTTTTGATCCGTCAAAGTCGGCAGTTGATTATATTGACGAAGAAAAGGGAGTTACCTCCGTTGAAGATGCAATTCAGGGTGCAATGGATATCATTGCAGAACTTGTGTCGGATAATGCGGAAATCCGTAAGAGAATAAGAAATCTTACAAATGCAAACGGTGTGCTTGTGTCTGTTGCAACAGATGAAGAAAAGGACAGCGTTTACAAAAATTATTATGACTACAAAGAGCCTGTTAAAAAGATTGCAGGTCACAGAGTACTTGCCGTGAATCGTGGCGAAAAAGAGGGATTTCTCAAAGTCAGCGTTGAAACCGACAGCGAAAAACCGCTTAATTCAATTTTCAGAGCAATGATTACAGACAAAAATCAGCTTTGTTCAGACATTATCCGTGAGGCTTGCACAGATGCTTATCAGCGACTTATTTATCCCTCAATTGAGCGTGAGGTCAGAAATGACCTTACAGATACCGCCTCCGAAAATGCTATGAAGGTTTTTGCCGTAAACCTCAAACAGCTGCTTATGCAGCCGCCTGTAAAGGGCAAAACCGTGCTTGCACTTGATCCGGGATATCGCACAGGCTGTAAGACTGCCGTTGTTGATAGCACAGGCAAGGTGCTTGATACAACCGTAATTTATCCTACACATTCAGACAAAAAAATTCAGGAGTCAAAGCAGACCTTGCTCCGTCTCATCAAAAAGCATCATGTTGATATTATTTCAATCGGCAACGGTACTGCAAGCAAGGAAACCGAGATGTTCACAGCCGAAACAATCAAAGAGGCTGACCACCCCGTTTATTATATGGTAGTCAGCGAGGCAGGTGCGTCGGTTTATTCGGCATCAAAGCTTGCCGCAACAGAACTTCCCGACCTTGACCTCACACTCAGAAGTGCCGTGTCAATTGCAAGACGACTTCAGGATCCTCTTGCAGAGCTTGTTAAGATTGAGCCTAAGGCAATCGGTGTCGGTCAGTATCAGCACGATATGCCGCAGAAAAAACTTGGTGAAACACTTGACGGTGTTGTAGAGGACTGCGTAAACTCGGTTGGTGCAGACCTTAATACGGCATCGCCTGCACTTTTGTCGAGAGTGTCGGGACTTAACGCAACCGTGTGCAAGAATATTGTTGCTTACCGTGAAGAAAACGGTGCGTTCTCATCAAGAGCAGAACTCAAGAAGGTTCCGAAACTCGGACCTAAAGCGTTTGAGCAGTGTGCAGGATTTTTGCGTGTTCCCGAAAGCAGAAATCCGCTTGATAACACAGGCGTTCACCCCGAAAGCTACAAGAGTGCAAAAGAACTTTTAGGGCTTCTTGAATATTCTGACAAAGAAATAAAATCAGGCAACTTTTCCGATATTCAGCAGAGAGTAAAGGCAAAGGGAACAAAGTCACTTGCCGATGTTCTCGGAATCGGACTTCCGACTCTTGACGATATTGTAAAAGAACTTTCCAAACCGGGCAGAGATCCCCGTGACGAACTGCCTGCACCAATGCTCAGAAGTGATATTCTCGATATCAAGGATTTGAAAGAGGGAATGGAGCTTAAAGGCACGGTCAGAAATGTAATCGATTTCGGCGCATTTGTCGATATCGGTGTTCATCAGGACGGACTTGTTCATATTTCGCAGATTTGCGATAAGTACATCAAGCACCCGAGCGAAGTTCTCAAAGTCGGTGATGTTGTAAATGTAAAGGTTCTTTCGGTTGATCCCGAAAAGAACAGAATTTCTCTCACAATGAAATTTTAATGCGAATAAAGCAAAAAGACACTTCTATTGTTCCGCAAATCACCTTTGCATTATTCCGAAACTGTTGATATTGTTCCGCAAAAGTGGTATAATAAGCAAAAATCAATGCTTATTGTACCGCTTTGTTTTTTACACGGAGGTGTGACTTATGTTTATGACAGTAAAACAGGCTTCTGAAAAATGGGGTATTTCCGAACGCAGAATAAGAACGCTTTGTTCCGATGGCAAAATATCGGGTGCATATCAAGAAAAAAGAATGTGGCATATTCCGATTGATGCCGTGAAGCCTGTTGACGGCAGATACAAGTCGCAGGAAAGTATTCTATCGCAGATTGACCGTAAAAAAGCCGAGCTTGACAAATGCAGACCTTTGACCGAGGGTGAAGTTGAAAGGCTTAACGAGGAATTTATTGTCGAATACACATACAATTCAAATGCTATCGAGGGCAACACGCTGACCTTGCGTGAAACCGATTTGGTTTTAAGAGGACTCACCATTGCGCAAAAGCCGTTAAAAGACCATATGGAGGCTGTCGGTCACAAAGAGGCTTTTGACTATATATCACAGCTTGTAAAAGAAAAAGTTCCGATAAGTGAAAGCATTATAAAGCAAATTCATTTTTTGGTGCTTGCCGATAAGAGAGATGACCGTGGAGTTTATCGAAGAGTTCCCGTGCGAATTATGGGAGCACAGCACGAACCCGTTCAGCCGTATCTTATTGAGCCGAAAATGGAACAGCTGTTGATTGATTTTGCGGAAAGCAAGGAACATATAATTACAAAACTTGCCCGTTTTCATATTGAGTTTGAGGGAATTCATCCATTTATTGATTGAAAGGTAACACAGGGACACCAGCAGAAAGCGGCGTAAACAGTGGCAAACTGCTTTGTACATAAATTTTAATAGTGTATATGTCGAAAGACCTGCGATTCTGATACGGAGTGCAGGAAGGTGGTGGAAGGCATATATGAGCTAAAAGGGATCGTCAGGGAGTACATGCGGAAGGTGATGGATTGGTATAGAGATAAAATAGTAACGGAGTCATGAGCGGATGTTTGTGGCTTTTCTGGTTTTGAGATATGATAGATTAAGTGATAAAGAGAGAAGAGATGGGATGTTTAGTAAATGAACTTACAATTATAAGATTTTATTGTGCGACATATTTAAAATATTAAAATTAGGATGGAAAAAGTGCTATGGAATTAGAAAAGGCGATTGAAAAAGTATTAGATGGACATGCGGTGTTATTTGCTGGTGCAGGATTTTCATATGGGGCTAAAAATAAGAATAAAAAAGTTCCTACAGCAAAAAAATTGAAATCAGATTTATTAGAAGATATGGGCATGGATAAGTCCCTGGAATATGGGTTGGAGATAGTTGCTAATTTCTATAAGAAAAAGAAATCAGCTACTGGTTTAGTAGCTAAATTGAAAGAACATTACAATATATTAAATGTTGCAGAACATCATAAAAAAATAATGAGTTTGCAGTGGAAACGAGTATATACAACGAATTATGACCAGGTTATTGAGATGGCTTCAAAAGAAAATACAAATAGTTATATAAGAGATGCTGTCATTTTATCAGATGATTTTGAGGCTACTAATAAAAATTCTATATGTGTACATATAAATGGGTATATTGAACGGCTTAATGAAGATAAATTGGATAACGAATTTAAACTTACTGATAAAAGTTATTCATGTGATACTCTGGAGGGGAATCCATGGTTTGAATTTATGGTCAATGACTTTGAAGCGGCATCAGCAATAGTTATTGTTGGGTACTCTATGCAATTTGACATAGACATTAAAAGATTATTATCATCTCCAGAGATTTCAAGAAAAGTGATATTTATTGATGCACCAGGCATAGATGAAATATCAAAGGAATTGCTTGAAAGTTATGGCTCATGTTATCCGATTGGAATTGAGGAGTTTAGTAAGAAAATTGAACTGCAGAAAAAAATTATGTTCCTAGCTTAACTTTCTCTTATAAAAGTTTTAGATATACATTTCATGATACTTTGACTAGCGCAACGCCTACTTATGAGGAGATAGTGCAATTTTATACAGAAGGAAAGGAATGCGAAAAATTATTTGCAAAAAATTCTGTGGGTGATTATAAATACCTTCTGAATAGAAATGCAATGAACTTTTTTTTGAGAACATATAAAAATGGTAAAGTATTTATTGCAATTTCTAATCTTGGAAATGGAAAATCCACATTCCTTCATTTAGTCGAAAATGAATTAAGGAAGGAAAATGTTAAAGTCTATTCATATGTTCATCGCTATGATTTAATAGATCAAGAAATCGAACTTATATGTAATGAGAAGCAAAGATGTGTTGTGATAATTGACAACTATCCGGGGCATATGGATATATTGAATAAGTTTGCTCAATATGGTCATCGAAATATTACATTCCTTTTATCGGCTAGGAATGGTGTTAATTTGATGGTTTGCAAACAATTAGAAAGGGCTTTGCACATTGAAATTGAAGACGTGCATCCATTATACTTGAATCAATTACAGGATAATGAGATTGAAGATTTAGCAGGAATTCTTGAAAATAATTCGTTACTAACAGATAGTATATTTGGAGAAAAAGGTAGCGATTCGTTGATTGAATTTATTAGAACTGATTGCAAAGCTAATTTTTCGAATTTATTATTGCAATTATTTGAGTCGTCTAATATAAAGAAAAAATTGCACAAATTGTACACGGAGTTGCTGAATACTGAAAAAATAAAAGTGAAAGAAGTAGTAATATTTTCTTTGCTAAAAAATATTTCTAATTACGATTTGAGTTTCCATGAAATATTAGATCTTTTTAATGCAGATTATATTTCAATTAAAGGTAATGACATAGAATTTATATCTGAAATATTTGAACAAGATGAAGATTATGGAATAAATGTTAGGTCATCTATAATATCCATGTCATTAATGAAGGATATAATAAAAATAGAAGATATTATAAATACAATGAAAAAAGCCTTTTTAGCCGCTGATAAAAAATCAGGTCGAATATACCTTGAGTTGCAGAAAAGTATGGTTTCACATTCTCAATTTATGTATTTGACAAATACTTCTGATGAAAGAGAAAAGTTTGTATTGATTGAAGGGTTTTATGACTATATTCGTAATACTGAATTTTCAAAACATAATCCATTCTATTGGGAACAATTTGCGTCAGCTTATATCGATATGAAAAAGTTTGATTTGGTAAAAAAATGTATTGATACCGCTTTAGTTGAGGCGAAAAGAACACCTCATTTTGTACCATTCCAAGTCAGAACGGTGCAAGGAAGATATTATGCAGAAAAATGTTATGAAGATGTGTTAAATGGGAGATGTAGTAGTGGTGAAGCTATAAAGTCAATTACTGATGCAACAGAAGCAATATTACAGTTTTATGATCATCCTGAAAATAATTTGTTTTATGTATTTAAAGTTGTAAGAAGATTTCCTGATATTTATAAAATAATAAGTGATTCTTTAGATAAAAGAGAACTTTCGATTTATATTGAGAAAGGCTCCATTATGAATAAACGTATGGAAGAATATTTAACGAAAAGTACAGATTCACAATATTCAGCGAAGGTTAAGAGTTGGAGAGAGAAATTGGCTGAAACTTTGGAGGATGCAAAAATTCGTATAAAATAAATATTTAGTATATTTAAGCATATGTAAGTGTTGAGTATCGAATATAAAAGTTGAAAAACTTTTTGTCTACTTGATACGGGAATACATTGCTTGATGAAAAACAGAGAAAAGAACTTTCACAGTATTTTCTTAGGATTACAGTATTAACCGCTGATACAAGGATAAATGTAGTAAAGTATAACTGGCAGTAAGATAGCTCTCTTACAGAAATACAGTAAGGTGATTTATACCTTTGCTTGGAACATCGTCCGGTAATGGTCCAGTAACAGGATCTTTGACAGTAACAGAGCTTGTTATTCTGATGCTACTCATTATGAATCTCAGACAGGTTTTTGCCTATGAGTACATCATAGATTTTGTCTGAAATGGGGACTATACCTACTATTTCCAGACGGTCATTAACCGGCAGAACGGGCAGATTGCTTATGAATCTTGAATTGATGAAAGCCGGCTATCCGCCGATTGATATTAAGTTTGCCGACAGAATTGCCTATTATAATGTTTTTGACGAATATTATGTTAAGCATAATCTGTCTGCAATGGAAAAGCTTTTTGCAGGTTATGTCAACGAAAGATTGGATACCTATTTAAAAATGCTTGAAAGTAATTGACGAGGTGTGCTTATGAAAAAGGCGGTTGCAATAATTTGTACTATTGTTATTTTTGCGTTTTCGTTGATTGGGTGCGGTGATAAAGATACGGTCGCCTATAATCTGAAACTCAATGTTTCAAGCGGTGAAGTTGCGGAATCGTTTGACACGCACGGTGGATTTAACGGTGACGGAGCAACTTTTGCCAAAATTAAATTTTCGGATGACAGTGCTTTAACGCAAATTGAAAATAATAATGTATGGATGCCGTTGCCATCAGACGAAACAGTACAGTCTTTGTTATACGGCGATTACAGCGGATTTGTGTGTGATGAAAACGGCAATTCGCTCATACCCGAAATAAAGAACGGCTATTCAATGTTGATTGACAAACAAGATAAAAGCCTTACGAATATTGGCAAACTTCACGAGATCGGCAGTCTGGAAGCGTCGCTTAATTTTGTATTGGGAGTTTATGACACCGACACAAACACGCTTTATTACTATGAGTTAGACACATAATTTCAGCGGTCAAAAAGGTGGGGAGAATATGCTTATAAAAATCGGTGATTTTGAATTTACCGAGGTATGGGATTGGTCGGAAAAAGTGTATCGCCTTATTGAAAGCAGTTGAGTAAAAAACAAAGGCTGACGAGAAATCGTCAGCCTTTTGTGTGTAATATTCGGTAATTATTCAGCCTTTTACTGCATATGATTTTCAAGGTGATTTTTCAATGCGGCAAAGGTTTCGTCGCTGATAATGTGTTCCATTTTGCAGGCATCTGCGGCGGCAGTTTCGGGATTAACTCCGAGCATAACAAAGAGCTTTGAAAGAACGGTGTGTCTTTCATATGTTTTTTCTGCAATTTCCCTGCCGAGGTCGGTGAGAATAAGCGAGCCGTCATCGCCGACTTTAAGATAACCGCCCTCTTTGAGAAGACCAACGGCACGGCTGACGCTCGGCTTTGAATATCCCATTTCTTCACATACATCAATTGATCTTATATAATTGCTCTTTTTTGAAAGAACATATATTGTTTCAAGGTACATTTCACCTGATTCTTTTAATTGCATAGTCTGCACTCCTTTACATTGTCTAATCATATCATGATATGAACAAAAAATCAATAAAATTAATTGTGCTTTCAATAATTATGAAAAAATGATTTACCGAAATCAACAAAAATAATATCCGAATTACAGATGTGAAATATTCAATTTGCCAAAATTCAAAATAAAATAAAATTTTTTCGCAAGCCTATTGACATATTTCGAGTTTTATAGTACCATATAATCGGTTAGCGAGAGCTAACCTTTGATCAACAAATATTGTTAGTATCTGCTAACTTAAAGGAGATTGATTTTATGATGCCTTTGATGTTTGCTAACACAGGTGAAACCAATATTATAAAGAAAGTCGGAGGTTCTCCCGAGGTTAAAAAGCACCTTGAAAATCTCGGTTTTGTTGCCGGCGGAGAGGTTACCATTATTTCGTCACTCGGCGGAAATGTTATTGTTAATGTAAAGGAAACACGAGTTGCAATCAGCGAAGAAATGGCTCGTAAAATTATGATTTGATTCTATGTAACAAACACACGGCGGAATTGTTCCGAGAGGTGTTTTTATACGGCTTTATGCTCAATTTTAGATGGAGGAAACTGTTATGAAAACTTTAAAACAGGCAAAAGTAGGTGAAACCGTAAAGGTTGTTAAGCTTCACGGTGAGGGCGCTGTCAAACGCAGAATTATGGATATGGGCATCACAAAGGGTGTTGAAATTTACATCAGAAAAGTTGCTCCGCTCGGAGATCCGATTGAAATTACTGTAAGAAATTATGAACTTTCGCTCAGAAAAGCCGATGCTGAAATGATCGAAGTTGAGTAATTTATACTTATAAATCCTACGGGAGAAATCCCGTATTTTTATAACATTACGGTTAGCTTTTGCTAATCTAAGAGAGGATAACTGATATATGGAAATTAAAATTGCTCTTGCAGGTAACCCTAACTGCGGTAAGACAACTTTGTTTAACGCACTCACGGGTTCCAATCAGTTTGTCGGTAACTGGCCCGGCGTAACTGTTGAGAAAAAAGAGGGTAAGCTCAAAAAGCACAAGGATGTTACAATCATGGACTTGCCCGGTATCTATTCACTTTCACCTTATACTCTTGAAGAGGTTGTTGCCCGTAACTATCTTGTCGGTGAACGCCCCGATGCGATTCTCAACCTTATTGACGGTACAAACCTTGAAAGAAACCTTTACCTCACAACACAGCTTACAGAACTCGGTATCCCTGTTGTTGTGGCAATCAATATGATTGACCTCGTTAAGAAGAACGGCGATTCAATCAACATTGATGAGCTTTCAAGACAGCTTGGTTGTAAGGTTATGGAAATTTCGGCTCTTAAGGGCACAGGCATTATGGAAGCTGCCGAGGCCGCAATCAAAGCCGCAGGCTCAACAAAGACAATCCCCATGCACAGCTTTAACGGTGCTGTTGAACACGCAATTGCCCACATTGAAGAGGCTGCGGTTCACGATATGCCCGAGGAACAGCAGCGTTGGTACGCTATCAAGATTTTTGAGCGTGACGACAAGGTCCTTGCAAAGCTTGATATTCCGCAGAATGTTATTGACCACATTGAAAAAGATATTCAGGCGGCTGAAAAAGAGCTTGATGATGACGCAGAGAGTATCATCACTAATGAGAGATACATCTACATTGCCTCAATCATCAAGAGCTGTTATAAGAAGAAAAACAAGGGTAAGCTTACAACATCGGACAAGATTGATAAGGTTGTAACCAACCGTTGGCTCGGCCTTCCGATTTTTGCGGTTATTATGTTCCTTGTTTACTACATCTCAATGCAGACAGTAGGTACTGCCGCAACTGACTGGGCAAATGACGGTCTTTTCGGTGACGGCTGGCACCTTTTCGGTATCGGCTCATCACAGGCTGCCGAGGCTGAAGAAACCTACGGTGATTCAGATGCAATTATCGAGGCATTCAATGCTCAGTACGGAAATGACGACATTGCCGAAGCTGTTGACCTTGAATCTGAAAATTATTCCGAAGATGCCGCTAAGGCTGCTCTTGCAGAACTCGTAAATCTCACACCTTCAGACGCAAGCGTTACATATTCTGTTCAGGATGAAGAAACTCTTGAAATTACAGAAACTCCCGATACTAAGAAATCTGATCTTGAAAAGGCTGTTTCAAACTACCTCAACACAGATTATAAAGAGGGTTACGGTGCTCCCGATGCCGCAACATACGGAATCTGGGTTCCCGGTATTCCTGTTCTTATCGGCAACGGTCTTGATGCAATCAACTGTGCAGACTGGCTCAACGGTCTTATCCTTGACGGTATCGTAGCCGGTGTAGGTGCGGTTCTCGGCTTTGTTCCGCAGATGCTCGTGCTCTTCATTCTCCTTGCTTTCCTCGAAAGCTGCGGTTATATGGCTCGTATCGCATTCGTACTTGACCGTATCTTCCGTAAGTTCGGTCTTTCGGGTAAGTCGTTTATCCCAATGCTTGTCGGCACAGGCTGCGGTGTTCCGGGTATCATGGCGTCCCGTACAATCGAGAATGAGCGTGACCGCCGTATGACTATTATGACAACAACATTCATTCCCTGCGGTGCTAAACAGCCGTTCATCGCTATGATTGCAGGAGCTATCTTCGGTGGTTCACCGTGGATTGCAACATCGGCTTACTTCATCGGTATGGCTGCAATCGTAGTTTCAGGTATTATGCTTAAAAAGACAAAGATGTTCTCAGGCGATCCCGCTCCGTTTGTAATGGAGCTTCCGGCTTATCATCTTCCGACAGTAGGCAACCTTCTCCGTTCAATGTGGGAGCGTGGCTGGTCATTCATCAAGAAAGCCGGCACAATCATTCTCCTTTCAACAATCCTTGTTTGGTTCACAACATACTTCGGATTTGTTGACGGTACATTCCGTATGCTCGGTGAGGACGAAATCGGAAACTCAATTCTTGCCGCAATCGGTAACGGTCTTGCATGGATTTTTGCACCGCTCGGCTGGGGCAACTGGCAGGCAACCGTTGCATCCATCACAGGTCTTGTTGCTAAGGAAAACATCGTTGGTACAATGGGTATCCTTTATCCGGGCGGATGGACAGAAATCGGTGCCGCATTCACAGGACTCAGCGGTTTCTCGTTCCTTCTCTTCAACCTCCTCTGCGCTCCTTGCTTTGCCGCTATGGGTGCTATCAAGAGAGAGATGAACAACATCAAGTGGTTCTGGTTCGCAGTCGGTTATCAGTGCGTATTTGCTTATGCAATTGCATTTATGGTATTCCAGTTTGGTTCAATCTTTGCAGGCGGTCTTAATGTAATCGGTCTTATCTTTGCCGTTGCAGTATTTGCATTTATGATTTATATGCTCGTAAGACCTTACAAAGAGGCTACAACTCTTAAAGTTAAGTCGGCTGAGAAGTAATAAATTTATTGATTAACAATGGGAGGAATAAATATGTTGGAATGGTTAGCGGCTAATATCGGCACAATCATTGTTGCATTAATTGTTATTGCCGTGATTGCTTTTGTGGTTGCCCGTATGGTAAAAGACAAAAAAGAGGGCAAATCCTCCTGCGGTGCAAACTGTGCGCACTGTGCGTGTCACGGTGACTGCCATAATCATAAGTAAATGTTTTGTAGGGGGTACAGCTAAAAAGCTGTACCCTTTCTTGTTTGTTATTGAAATTATGAATTTGGTGTTGAAGAAATTTTACGGTGTAAAGTGTATTTCAGAACTGTTCTGAATCGTAAAAAATAAAAGGAGAGATAAATATGGAGTATGTTTTTTACGGGTTGCTTGCCGTGGCATTCATTGCGTTTGTGGTTCTCGTAATCAGAAGTTACAGGAAAAAGCTTGCAAGCGGATGTTGCGGTGCAAGTGACGAAAGCGTTAAGAAAAACAAGGTTGCCGATAAGGATAAGTCACATTATCCCTATGAAAAAACTCTTGTTGTTGACGGAATGGTCTGTAAAAACTGTTCCGCAAGAGTAGAAAACGCACTCAATTCAATTGACGGTGTGTGGGCGGAAGCCGATGTTTCTTCCGGCAGAGTTACGGTCAGAATGAAAAGAGAAATTGAGGATAAAGTCCTCAAAAAGACAGTTAACGATATAGGCGCATACACCGTTATGAAGGCGGAATAAGGTTTTAGGAGCTTATGGCAGTATTGCAGAAAATTGACAATCCATACGGTATGATACAGACTGTTGAACACTGCGAATCGTTCAGCATATACCGTTCACAGGACAGCACGGGCGATTGCGAGGTCACTGTGTATCCTGTGTTTTCAGGCATTGAGCTTGTTTATTACGATGTACATATGCAAAGTTGTGACATTAATATTGCAAAGGGAAGAGAGATGCTCATCATCACGCATTGTCAGGAGGGCAGAATTGAGTTTGAATACAAAAACGGCGAATATCTTTACCTTGCGTCGGGTGATTTGTCGATACAGAAGAATACGGAGAATATCCGACACAGATATTGTCCGCTGAGCCACTACCACGGTGTGTCGGTTGCAATTGATATGAACCGTGTGCCAAGGTGTTTTTCGTGTATTCTTGACGATGTTTTTGTCAGCCCCGAAGAGCTTGAAATGAAATTCTGTTCCGAAAAGCCGTACTCAATTATGCGTGAAAATATCAGCATTGAGCATATTTTTTCGGAACTCTATTCCGTTCCCGAAAATATCCGAAAGGGTTATCACAAGGTTAAGGTGCTTGAACTTCTTTTGTTTTTGAGCGGTCTTGAATACAAGGGTGAGAGTGAGGAAAGACGATATTTTTCACGCTCACAGGTTACCGCCGCAAAAGAGGCAAAAAAATATCTGCTTGCTCACCTTGACGAGCATATAACAATTACGGAGCTTGCCGATATGCTCGGCATCTCTTCAACTTCTCTCAAAATCTGTTTTAAGGGTGTCTACGGCGACACGATTAACGGCTACATAACGAACTGTAAAATGCAAAAAGCCGCCTCGCTTTTGAAAAACACCGACAAAAGTGTTCTTGAAATTGCAGGAATTGTCGGCTACAACAACGGCAGTAAGTTTGCGGGTGCTTTCAGAAGGGTGATGAACAAGTCGCCGAATGAGTACAGAAAATCGCTCGTCTGAACAGAGCCTTATATGTCCGTAAAGAGCAGTAAAAAGACTTTGTAAGGTGCTATAATAACATTGTCGAAAAGATACGCCTATATTCTTTTCTGACAGACTGCGGAAATATCCGCAGAGTATTTGATGATTACTTTGCCGGGTAATTATTCATAATATCTCTTCTCCTTTCAGGGACAGCGTTTGCTGTCCCTAAATCTTTGCTGAAATTGTCTGTCCGTTTGGAGCGTAGAAAACCTTTTGAGAGCCGATAACAACATTGATTGATGGTATATTTTAACTGTAAGATAAAGACAACAAAATAGTCTTGCTTATGGAATTAAGTTAGCAAAAGCTAACTATGAAACAATTATCGGATAATCACTGTGGTGTATTTATTCAATTCTATTCAAATCATTCATTCAATTATTTAGAGGAAAAGATGTCAGAAGATTTAATTATCAAGCATTGTTCCCCAACGCTTGCAGGAATAAAAACGGCTAACCTTTTTAATTGTCCGTACTCATCACGGCTTGAGTGCGAATGTGATGTGAGAAAGCTGAATAAAATGTTCTGCAAAAAGGGAATAAAAGTTCTGCCACTGAAGTTCAGCAACGGAAAGGCTTTAATCTATATTTTTCGCCCGTCCAAGCTTGCTGTTGATTTGTCCGATGAATATGCGTGCAAGCTGCTTGAGTCGCAGGGGTATCATTCACACGATGCCGCACGCTGTATAAGGGAGCTTCGCCACCGACTTAAAGACTCGACCAAGTTCCCGCACGAAATCGGACTGTTCCTCGGTTATCCTCCCGAAGATGTCCGTGGCTTTATTCTTCATAAAGGAAATTGCTGTAAATATTCAGGTTGCTGGAAGGTTTACGGTAATGAAGAAAAAGCAGCCAAAGAGTTCGCCAAATTCAAAAAATGTTCTGACATCTATTACTCTAAGTGGTTACAGGGCACACCTATTCAGAAACTGACGGTTGCGTGTAACTGACTTAAAGTGTAATCAAGTACAAAAACTGAAAGGTGAGTATATAATATGAGTAAAGTAGCAGTAGTATTCTGGAGCGGTACAGGTAACACAGAGCAGATGGCGGAAGCCGTTGCCGAGGGTGCAAAGTCCGCAGGCGCAGAAGTTACTCTTGCAAATGTAAACGATTTTGATTCTTCATCGGTTGCAGATTTTGACGGCATTGCATTTGGTTGTCCTGCAATGGGTGCAGAGGTTCTTGAGGACAGCGAGTTTGAGCCTGTTTTCAATGAATGTGAAAGTGCATTAAACGGCAAAAGCATTGCCCTCTTCGGTTCATACGGCTGGGGTGACGGCGAATGGATGAGAAACTGGGAGGACACCTGTAAGGGTGACGGTGCAAACCTTGTTTGCGAAAGCGTTATCTGTAACGATGCTCCCGATGACGACGCCCTTGAGGCTTGCAAAAAGCTTGGCGCATCACTCGCTTAACTTAGGCTGTAAGTATTCAATTAGTTAATACCAATTTCATAATTTCATAGAAACGCCTGTTTACGCTTGTAAGCAGGTGTTTTTATTTGTTCATCATTAATATTTTATATTCTGTTTGCGAATTATGAATAAGACTTTAAAAAATCCTGCAAAAATTCCCTTTGTTTATTCCAAAAAAACTTGATTTTAAAGCCTTGTTGTATTAAAATAAGCAATGGATACATATAGAAAAGGAAGTAATTGGTATGCTTACATTAGACAAAATCTATCACGCATCATATGTTTTGAAGGATGTTATCAGACAGACTAATATCGTTCAGGCAAGGGGTATTTGTGATGATTGTGATGTTTATCTCAAACCCGAAAATCTTCAGATTACAGGTTCATTCAAGGTAAGAGGTTCAGGCTACAAGATTTCTCAGCTTACCGAAGAAGAAAAGGCAAGAGGTGTTATTGCCTGTTCTGCAGGCAACCACGCTCAGGGTGTTGCACTTGCTGCTACAAAGTACGGTATCAAGTCGCTTATCTGTCTGCCTGACGGTGCACCTATTTCAAAGGTTGAGGCTACTAAGAATTACGGAGCCGAGGTTTGTATGGTTCCGGGTGTTTATGATGACGCTTATAACGAGGCTTTAAGACTTCGTGATGAAAAGAACTATACATTTATCCACCCGTTTGACGATGAAAATGTAATTGCAGGTCAGGGTACAATCGGTATCGAAATTATGAACGAAATGCCCGATGTTGACGCTGTTGTATGTGCAATCGGCGGCGGCGGACTTATTTCGGGTGTTGCCTGTGCAATCAAGAGCCTTAATCCTAACATTAAGGTTTACGGTGTTCAGGCAGAGGGCGCTCCTTCAATGGTTGAGTCAATCAAGAACGGCGAGCCTGTTCATCTTGACAGCGTTTCTACAATTGCCGACGGTATTCAGGTTAAAGAACCGGGTGAGCATACATTTGAATATGTGAAGAAGTATGTTGACGATATCGTAACAGTAAGTGATGACGAAATTTCATCTGCAATTCTCAAGCTTATTGAGTCGCAGAAGATGATTGCCGAGGGCGCAGGCGCAGCTCCTTTGGCTGCTGTAATGTTCAACAAGCTCCCTGTTAAGGGCAAGAAGGTTGTTTGCGTTGTATCAGGCGGTAACATTGATGTTACAATCCTTTCAAGAGTTATCAAGCGTGGACTTCTTATGACAGGCAGACAGCAGACTGTTTGCGTTGAACTTCAGGATAAGCCCGGTCAGCTTGTTGCCGTTTCAAATATTATTGCAGAAAAGGGTGCAAATGTAATTTCTATCCACCACGAAAGAGGCGGAGAGGGTACAGATGTAAACGGTTGTTACCTCCGTGTTGTTCTTGAAACAAGAGATTTTGCTCAGATTAAAGAAATTCACGATGCACTTGTTGACGCAGGCTTTAAGCTTGTTTAATCAGTAATTTTTAATATATTGACAGGAGGTCATTATAATGGAAAAGGTTTATACTAAAAATGCTCCCGATGCTATCGGTCCGTATTCACAGGCTGTAAAGGTAAACGGTCTTGTTTTTACATCGGGTCAGATTGCAATTAACCCTGCAACAGGCAATGTTGAGGCTGCAACAATTGAGGCTCAGACAGAACAGGTTTGCACAAACCTTAAAAATGTTCTTGAGGCATCGGGCAGTTCACTTGAAAAAGCTGTTAAGACAGTTTGTTTCTTAAAAAATATGGAAGATTTCGGTGCTTTCAATGAGGTTTACGGCAAGTATTTCACATCAAAGCCGGCAAGAAGCTGTGTTGCAGTAAAACAGCTTCCAAAGGATGTCCTTGTTGAAGTTGAGGTTATTGCAGAAGTTTAATTCTGATTAAGAATTAAAAATAATATCCGTATAAAAATTACAATCCCGATTAACCGTAAAAAGTTAATCGGGATTTTTGTGTTTATATTTGAAATATATGTTGTTATGAGAATGTGGGGGCGGATATTATCCGCCCGCACGGCGAGCCGCCGTACCCAATTCGTGTAGATAGTTTGTAATACCCACAAAACATATCAAGCCCGAGCGTAGCATTGTAATTGTTTGTACAATTTATCAACAATATTTTTTAAAATAAAAAAATCGGGAACAAGAATTTGCGCTTGTACACAAACCTTACTCCCGAAATTATCAAACAATTTAATTCTATTAGCCGACAGCCTTTAAAAGCTCGTCAACCTTATTTGTCTTTTCCCATTCAACACCGAGTTCTTCTCTGCCCATATGACCGTAAGCGGCAAGTGGGAGATACTTTGTTTCCGTGAGCTTGAGCTGTCTGATGATAGACTGCGGACGGCAGTCAAATACCTTTTCAACAGCGTTTGCCAGTTCTTCGTTTGTATATTTTGATGTGCCGAATGTGTCAACCATTATTGAAACAGGCTTTGCAACACCGATTGCATATGCAAGCTGAATTTCGCACTTCTTGGCAAGCTTGGCGGCAACAATGTTCTTTGCAATATATCTTGAGTAGTAAGCGGCACTGCGGTCAACCTTTGTCGGATCTTTACCGCTGAATGCACCGCCGCCGTGACGAGAAAATCCGCCGTATGTATCAACAATAATCTTTCTGCCTGTAAGACCTGAGTCACCAACAGGACCGCCGATTACAAATCTGCCTGTCGGGTTTACGAAAATTTTTGTGTTCTCGTTCATAAGCTCAGCAGGGATAATCGGTTTGATAACATACTCGATAATGTCTTTTCTAATCTGCTCAAGTGTAACATCTTCATCATGCTGTGTTGAAATTACAACCGTGTCAATGCCGACAATCTTGTCATCGTCATATTCAACAGTAACCTGAGTTTTGCCGTCGGGACGGAGATATGAAAGAGTGCCGTCTTTTCTTATCTTTGTAAGCTGTTTTGCAAGCTTGTGGGCAAGAGAAATAGGCATCGGCATAAGTTCGGGTGTTTCATCACACGCATAACCGAACATCATGCCCTGATCACCTGCACCGATCTGATTGTCGGTATCGCTTTCGCCGTCTTTAAGCTCAAGGCTTTCGTTTACGCCCATTGCAATGTCGGGTGACTGTGCGTCAATTGATGTGAGAACCGCACAGGTGTTGCCGTCAAAACCGCACTTCGGATCGTTGTAGCCAATGTTGTTTACAACCTTTCTTGCAACATCTGCGATGTCAACATAGCAATCGGTTGAAATTTCACCCATAACATGAATCATGCCTGTTGTAGCCGTAACCTCACAGGCAACATGAGCGTTTTTATCCTGAGAGAGGATTTCGTCAAGAACTGCGTCGGAAATCTGGTCACACACTTTGTCGGGATGACCTTCCGTTACAGACTCGGATGTAAATAAATGTTTAGCCATTTAGAAAACTCCTTCCAAAAAAATAAGCACCGTTCTTCCGAAAGGTGCTGTGTTTACTCATCTTTCGGTAAATACCGCAGGATTTGGCACCTTGCATACGCAGGTTGCCGGACTTCACAGGGCCTGTCCCCTCAGTCACTCTTGATAAGATCATTCTTATTCAATTCTATAAATAGATTATACAGTATCTTTCGACAAATTTCAAGATTAATTTGCAATTTTAAAAAGGTAAAAATAGTAAATATTTCAGCCGTTTGGATTGAAAATTTTAACTTATAGTGCTAAAATTAACCCGAGGTGACTGAAAATGAGTATTACCGTGAGAGAATACGGGGAAAATGATATTAATGGTATGATTTCCGTATGGAATGAAGTTGTAAGGGACGGAGTTGCCTTTCCGCAGACTGAAGAACTTGATTTTGAAAGCGGAAAAAAGTTTTTTGCAGAGCAAACTTGTTGTCCCGTTGCAACCGATGAAAACGGTGAGATTCTCGGAATGTATATTCTTCATCCGAATAATGTCGGCAGATGCGGTCATATTTGTAATGCAAGCTATGCGGTTTCCTCATCGTCAAGGGGAAAAGGTGTTGGCAGAAAGCTTGTGTCGGATTGCCTTGAGCGTGCTAAAAAATACGGCTTCAAAATTTTGCAGTTCAATGCTGTTGTGAGAACCAACAAACCTGCAAGAAAACTTTATGAAAGCCTTGGCTTTGTAAAACTCGGAGTTATTCCGAAAGGCTTTTTGATGAAGGACGGTCACTATGAGGATATCTGTCCTTATTATAAAGAACTTTAAAATTTCAATTTAATTAGGAGGACAAGAGATATGATTATTGATTTTAAACATATGGAAGAACAGATTTTGCCAAATTTTAAAGGCGGAGAAAAGGCATATGCCGTAAAGAAATTCACGGATGACAGAAATATGATTATGCACGGTCGCCTTGAAAGCGGTGCGTCAATCGGACTTCACACTCACGAGGGCAACTGCGAAATGTTCTACATCATTGAGGGAACAGGCAAGGTGCTTATGGACGGTGAGTATGAAAGGGTTGAGGCAGGCGTGTGCCACTATTGCCCGAAAGGTCATACACACAGCCTTATTAATGACAGCGACTCCGACCTTGTATTCTTTGCTGTTGTTGCAGAGCAGAAGTAATTTTATTTTCGGTTTATGATTTCCGATTATTCTCTGTTGTATCTTAAATCCCTATGCAAAAACTAAAACAGGGGTGATTACGGTGAACAGAACTGCAGAAATACTCGGAGAAAAATGGGATTTGCCGCTTGGTTTTACAATGGCACTCGGTGAAAATCCCGACGCAATGTTTGTCTTTTCAAGTATGCCGAAAAAGTACCGTGAAAGCTGCATTGACAGAGCGAGAAACGCAAATTCCCGTCCCGAAATGCAGAGAATAGTATCGGATATAGCACAAAAATCTTTTAATGATTTTATAGGTTAACAAAAAAGCAACGGAGCAAAAACTTCGTTGCTTTTAAATTGCTGTCTGTTATTCTTTTGCACTTTTATAAAAATCTCTAAAATTGAAAGTTGAAAATTAAAATTTAGTTCGGGCAACAGATTTACAAGATGCAAAATTTCTGTTGCCCGATTGTTTATGTAAGTAATCGCTATACATTAGCAATAATGAGAGCCGACCATTAGTTGATAACTGAATTAGCATAGAAATTATAAAATAGATTATACTATTATGATTGTGCAAATATTACATAATACAGATGAAATATTTCGAAAATTATTGCATCGTGTAATTCTTAGTGGTATAATCTCCTTATAGATTTAAATATTTACTTATGATTTATATATCCAAAGGGGAATGTATTATGAATGAGATAGAAAAAAGGAAAGATATGGCTATGTCCTTAATGGATATGGAATTGATTCCTGACATGGATGAAAAAATACTTGCGGAAGAATATAATTGCAAAAAATTTAGTTTTACAGATTTGGCGGCACTCGGAGTTGCTTTTCAACCGATAATGTCTATGCTTCAGCAACGAATAACAGGTGAAGGCGGAAGTGGTTTATACTTTGTTAATACTATGGGCAGACAGATGTTTCATAAGAAAGGAAGTACTGATTTTATAGGCTCACTTAAAACTGATATAGGTTCAGTAGGCGGCGGTCAGGCAAGTCTAATGCAATTACCTTGTGATCCTACAATGATTTGTTTAGCGGTTGCTTTGGTTGGTATTGAATTAAAGTTTAATGAAATTAAAAACATACAGATTGAAATGCTTGAATATGTAAAATCCACTCAAAGGGCAAAAATTCGTGGAGATATAAATACCTTGTCCGATGTTATGAGCAATTACAAATTTAACTGCAATAACGAGAAATATAAAACAAATAAACATATTCTTGTTCAGGATATCAAAAAAGAGTCGGAACAAGCATTGTCGCTTCATACTGAGCAAATTGTCAAAACTTTAAATAAATCTGATGATTGGCATTGGGACAATGATGTACAACAGGTTAAGAATAAATTGAAAGCAGAATTTGATGATTATAAGCTTTCTTTGTTTTTGTATTCCTATGCTTCATTTCTTGAGGTAATGCTCCTTGAAAATTTTGACAAAGACTACTTGAATAGTATTTCTGACAAAATTGAAGAAAAATCCAAAAAGTATGATGAGCTTTTTGATGAATGTTGCAAGAGAATTGAAAAAGCCTCTAAATCTTCTGTGGAAACATTTTTTACAAAAGGATTATCAGATTTGAGCAGAGGTTTTGGCAAGGTGATTGCAAGCATACCTGTTATATGTGAAGGCCCTGTTGATGAAGGTCTTATTGGAGCAGGTGACCAACTTGAAAAATGGAATACCGAAAAGTCAAAAGATATTATAGATGATTTAGCCAAGGACGCTGATGTGTGTGCAGTTCCGTTCCTTGATAATATAAAAATGCTTAATAAGGTGTATAATGAACCTATAGATATGCTTATAGGCTCTGACGGGGTTTATTTGGTTGAAGCCCCAAAAGCAGTGTAATGTACTAAAATGACATCTCAAAAGTGGGATGTCATTTTTTACGCCTTACAAACTGTACCTATAAAAATTCTGAAAATTGTACATACAAATAATGACAGTGGTGTTGTATAATGACAACATCACAAGATAAATGTTGAACTGTTCAGAAATTTTAAGGCGTGGTATGATGACAAAAAAAGCTGTACTAATCAATGATCTCTCAGGGCTTGGCAAGTGTTCGCTGACGGCGGCAATCTCTGTTTTGTCCGTAATGGGCATTCAGGCGTGTCCTATGCCGACAGCCATTTTGACAAGTCAGACGGGATTTGAAAGCTTTTACTGCAACGATTGCACTGACAAGCTTGATTATTACACAAGTGAATGGAAAAAACTCGGCTTTCAGCCTGACGGAATCTATACGGGTTTCCTCTCAAGCGAAAAGCAGGTGGACAAAATCCTTTCATTTATAGACAGCTTTGAAACCGACAACACGCTTGTACTTGTGGATCCGGTTCTCGGTGACGGCGGAAGAACCTACAGTCTTTATACCGAAACTCTCGGCAAAAAGATGAAAAAACTCGTTTCTGTTGCCGATGTAATCACCCCGAACCTTACCGAATGTTGTATTCTGTGCGATACCGACTATTCAGAACTGATTAAAAATGCCGATTCTCCCGATTTTCTCGATACGGTTGCAGAGCTTGCCAAAAAGCTTTTGAAACTCTACAAGGTGAAAACCGTGATTGTTACAGGCATTGAGCATAAAATTTCCGATGAGGTTACAAAGATTAACAATCTTATTGCAGCCGATGATGAGGTGTTTTGTGTCAGCTGTGAAAAGACGGGCGGAAGTTATTCGGGTACAGGCGACTTGTTTGCCTCGGTTGTCTTTTCGGGACTGCTCCGTGGTGACAGCCTGAAAGATACCGTAAATCTGGCGGTAAAATTCATACAGACCTCTCTTTGTGAAACCGTTAAACTCGGTATTCACCGCAATGAGGGTATTGAATTTGAAAAACATTTAAAAATGCTTTTGTGAGGAAATTACTATGACTGCTAAAACTGTTTCAAAAACCGATTCAAAATATAATGTAAAGCTGATTGCAATTACGGCAATGTGTGCGGCTCTTATTACCGTTACAACTGCTTTTATCAAGATTCCGTCACCGCTTGGATACTCTCATGCAGGCGACTCTATGATTTATCTCGCCGCAAGTATTCTTCCCGGACCTTTCGGAATTATCGCATCATCAATCGGCGGCGCTCTTGCCGACCTCATTTCGGGTTATCCGCATTGGGCAATCCCAACAGCTATTATCAAGGCTGTCAACGCAGTTCCGTTTGTGCTTTGCAGAATGGCGATGAAGAAGCGTGGCAAAGATGAAAAAATCATCAGTCCGTCATCACTTCTTATGCTCATTCCAACAACAATCGTTACAATCGGCGGTTACTTTATTGCAAACGGTCTTATGTATGACTTTGGTGCCGCAATTGCGGAACTTCCCACTTGCTGGTTGCAGCCCGGTGTAGGAGCATTAATCTACATTGTTGTAGGCATCGGTCTTGATAAAATCAATTTCAAGAAAAAACTCTCGCTTTAATGTGAGTTTCAATAAGGAGAAGAAAACATAATGGCAGATATTCTTTATGTGTACAAAACATCTATCTATGCTAATCTGACGAACAAATGCCCTTGCAGATGCACATTCTGTATCCGCAACAATACCGATTCGGTCGGCAGTGCAGATACACTCTGGCACAAGCATGATCCGAGTATGGAGGATATTAAAAAGGCTGTTGATGATTTTGATTTCACAGGCTACAAGGAGCTTGTATTCTGTGGCTACGGCGAACCGACTTCGGCTCTTGATAATATGCTTGAAACCGCAAAATATGTAAGAGAAAAGCACCCCGACATCAAACTCAGACTCAACACAAACGGTCTTTCTGACAGAATCAACAACAAGCCCACAGCTGAGTTGATTTCAAAGTATATTGATTCTGTTTCAATCAGCCTCAATACCTGTTCATCGGAAAAGTATGACGAAGTTTGCCGTCCTGTTTTTGACCATGCGTATGAGTCAATGCTCAAATTTGCAGAGGATGCAAAGAAATATTTTGAACATACGCAGTTTTCAATCGTAGATACAATTCCAGAAGAAGACATCAAGGCTTGTCAGAAAATTGCCGATGACAGGGGAATTTATCTCAAAATCAGAAAATATTCCGATTAATCGTTAATTTTAATTTTTCATTTCATTTTATATTTCAGAAATAAAGCCGACTTGTTGTTATGACAGGTCGGTTTTATTTTTATTCGGTATGTCATCCGCAACTGTCCTATAGGACAATTTCACTTTCAAATGATTCTATTCTTAAAGCTGTATATCCACCGCCTTGACGGAGGTAATTTTAATTGCTATAATTTATACAAATGGGGTGGTGTTTTGAAAAAGACAAGACTGTTAAAAATTGTTCTCAAGCGGACAGGTGCAATCAAGCTTTTGTGCAGTTATGTTATCGTATTTTTTGCGGTGAGTGTTGCAATATGGATTTTTGAGCCTAACATAACTCGGCTGTTTGACAGCATATGGTACTGCTTCAGCGTTGCCACAACAATCGGACTTGGCGATGTGCTTGCAACAACGCTTGTTGGCAGAGTGCTTTCAATCTTTCTTTCCGTATGTTCAATTCTCATCATTGCGGTAGTCCCCGGTGTAATCACAAGCTACTATGTGGAAAGTACAAAACTTCGTGCTGATGAAAGCAGTGCAAAGTTTCTTGATGACCTTGAACATCTTCCCGAACTTTCAAAAGAAGAACTTACAGAGCTTTCCGAAAAGGTAAAAAAGTTCAATCGTAAAAAGTAAATTTAATAAATGCGGACATAAAAAAATCCCGACAGTATTGAAAAACATACTGTCGGGATTTTGCTTTTAAAGAAATATATTAACTTATTTTATGAATCCCTGAACAATCAAAATCAGTACAAGAACAGGGAGTACATACTTGAAATACGGCTTTAAAACCTTTGAAAATTTAATGCCTTTGCCGGTATTACACTCATCAAGGTAGTTGTCAAATCCCCAACCGAATTTTGTAACGCAGAAGAGGAGATAAACAAGCGAACCTACAGGAAGAAGAATGTTGCTTACGAGAAAATCTTCCATACCGAGAACATTCTGACCTAAAATTTGGAAACCGCTCCAAATGTTGAAACCGAACACACACGGCAAACTTGCGATAAGAATGATGATTGTGTTGATAAGAACAGACTTCTTTCTGCTGATGCCGAACATATCAATCCAGAACGAAATGATGTTTTCAAACACGGCAATGATTGTTGAGAAGCACGCAAAAGTCATAAACAGGAAGAACAGAGTACCCCAAATTCTTCCGCCGGCCATATTTACGAACACATTCGGAAGTGTTACGAAAATCAGAGCAGGGCCTTGGTCGGGCTGAACACCGTATGAAAAACAAGCGGGGAAGATGATAAGACCTGCCATAATCGCAACAAATGTGTCAAGTGCGCAAATTTTGATTGACTCACTCGGCAGAGTGTGGTCTTTTGACATATAACTGCCGAAAATTTCCATTGCCGCAATGCCAAGGCTGAGTGTGAAGAATGCCTGATTCATAGCGGATGAAATAACATTGCCAAGTCCGATTTCATTCACCTTGTCCAAATCGGGAATAAGGTAGAAGCTGAGTCCCTCGCCTGCACCCGAAAGGAATAAGCTGTTGCCTGCGAGTACAAGAATGAGTATGAGCAACGCAATCATCATAACTTTGCTGACTTTTTCAATGCCCTTTTGAATACCTCTGCTGCAAACAAGGAATCCGAGGACGGTGATAATCGCCATCCAAATTACCATTTCAAGCGGATTTGACTGCAATTCATTGAATACTCCGCCAACTTGCTCCGAGGTCATTCCGCTTTCAAATGAACCCGTCGCAAATTTGTAGAAGTAGCTCGTCATCCAACCCGAAACCGTGGTGTAGTACATCATCAAAAGGTAGCATCCGAGCATACAGAACCAGCCGTGAATGTGCCACTTGCTCTTTGGCTTTTCAAGTTTTTTGTAGGCGAGAACAGCACTTTTTCTGCTCGCTCTTCCGACTGCAAGTTCCATTGTCAAAACAGGAACTCCCATAAGAACGAGGAAGATTAGGTACAAAAGTACAAATAGTCCGCCGCCGTTCTGTCCTGCAACATACGGAAATCGCCACACATTGCCGATTCCGATAGCGCAACCCGCACTTACAAGGATAAACCCAAGTCGGGATTTAAAATTTTCTCTTTCCATAAACGAATTCTCTCCTATAAAAACAGACTTTTAAATTGTACAAAAAATTCACACATTTGTCAAGATGTTCTGTTTTTAATAAATGAAGAATTTTCGCAAAAAAACCGCATAAATAAGCCGTTTTTTAGAGCAGAGGGTAGATAATGGGACAGTGGTTTATGGTATAATATTATTAAAGAAAAGGAAAGGAAAAACCTAATTAAAAGGGCGATAACAATAATTGTTACTAAGTTAATGAAAGGCGGAAATTATTATGTTAATGAATTGTAAAAGAAAGATCCACGAAAAGCTTGTGTTTGAAAACGCACCGCAAAATCCCGAAGCAATCAAGGGTATCCGTGCATACCTTTTGGCACTGCTTTCCTATGCAACGATGTCGAAGAGATGTGAAAACGCTGACTTTGATTTGCATATTGATATTGAGGGCGATGAAACGCTTTTTGAAACCGAAGACGAAAGTGCGGGCGAGATAATCCGGAAGCTCGGTAATCACGGCGGATTCACAATTGACATCACCTGCAGCGGAAAATTTGTGAATATCGGCAACTGTTCCGATGAGGAATTTATCACGGTGGCGTGTTTTCCTGATAGAGTTCCAAGCATTTTTGATTGCCTTGAAAATTCTGGCGAAAAGGACTTCAAGTACGGAAAAATAGCTTATTTTGACGGCATTGATTTGTGGTTATCCCAGTACATTGACGATAAAAGCTGTATGGACAATGTTTTTGATTTTGGCGACATTGTTGAGAAAAAGGACTTCGCAATTTCAAATTTGTGGAATAGTGAAATGTTTCTTGTTATCGCATTTGATTTTGAAAAGTATCACGATGAAGCTGAGGAAATCAAGAATATAATCGAAAGATATATTTATGTTGATGATGAAAAAGCATTTAAAAAGTGCCGCAAAAAGTGGGATGAGGAAATGATAATCGGAATTGACGGTGTGCAGTGGATTCCCGAAAATGTGGGAGAAATCGTTGCATTTACCGATGAAATCAACGAAGTGCTTGCTCGCCTTGACAGGGATGAAGATGTAGGAATTGAATCGTATGGACTTTTCTGCAATATGGACGAGTTCTTCTCGGCGCAGATTTATGCAGACAATGAGGAACATTGCTTTAAAGTTGTTGCGGTTCAGTCCGTAGTATGAAAAAAGGGAAGGATTTCTCCTTCCCGATAAAAAGTTTGATTATTCTATTATGATGTTTTCAACGCCGTGACTGAGGATTACATTGATAAGCTCGTTTCTTGAATAATTTGTTTCTGCGGCAGAGCCAAGTGGCAGTGTTAATAGTTCTACTGAACCTGTGACAAACACAACAGACAGTAATGTTCAAAATGTCACTGTAAATAATTCTGCTAATTCAGATAGTAGTACAAATGTTGAATATTCTCAGAATTTTGTTCAGGTTAATCCGAAAAAGAAACCTGCTCCAATAAAAATAGTGATACCTGTAGTGATATTATGTGTTTTGGCGGCTGTTTTGATTGCACCATTGATTGACGCAAATCCTGTTGTTTCTAACAGGTTGGTTGGAAAATGTAAGAACAGCAACGAAACAACATATGTATTTAATGAAAATGGTATTCAGTACTACTACAACTTACATACCTTGGTAATAAATGCATTTTCAGACGATTTTAAAGACGCTACTTTTGATAGAATTCATCTTTCAGAAAGTGATTTGCAGTAAACAAAAACGAGGAAGGCATAAAACCTTCCTCTTAATTTTTTTGCTATTTTGTTAAGTCGAAAAGTGAAAATTCAAAAATTAAAACTCAATTGCGTCTGTGAAATCGTCATCTGTATCATCTTCAGATTCGTCAAAATAATCGGCATCGTCAGAATCACTTTCGTCTTCGGGAATGTCAATCATATCGAACTCGTCATATGTAACAGCCTTGTTGAGCTTAAAAAAGTTTGTCTGGCAGAAGTAACGGCAGACACGGATGTAGTTGAGAAATTCGGGAGTTTCATTCTCATAGTCCTCGGCAGAAACACCCTCTTTGATGATAAGCAGCATCTCGACAATCTGCGAGTTACTGATAAAGAAGTTGTTATGCTCCTCAAAAATTATAAAAATGTCGTCATCATCGAGGTCATATTTTTCGCAGGCATAAAGCGCCTCGCTCTTTGAATTCCTCACAACCCTGTAAATCTCAAAATCAATCATATCAGGCTCATCACAATCAATATTGCCCATAACGCAGAGTTCAAGAAAAGTCTTGCTCATAACAGCCTTGTCGGTCAGTTCAAGGTCAAAGTGCTTTTCAAGAGAAATGATAAGCTCGTCCTGTGACTTTACACCCGGTGTGATGAGTGGCTTGTATCGTTTGATGAGTTTGTTTTTATAAAATTCCGAATTTTCATACTTTAATGAAAGATTAGCGGCAATGTTGTCAAATATATTCATCGTTATCTCCTTAAAAAACAAGTGATTTTTATGTTTACAAGTAAATTATAATCGAATTTAAGGATAAAATCAATATGCTTTTTGAATATAATGCCCAAACAGATTTATAAATTCGCAGTTTTCATTTATAATCTTAATGTAGAATGACAAACTTGTAGGGGCGGATATCATCCGCCAGCCTTGATGCTATCATATGTTTTTCTGAATGCTTTGATATGATAAAAATTGTGTATTCGTAATATTAAAGTGAAATATATGGTAAGCAGAAAACGGTAAGGAGGAGAGTTATGAGCTTGTTTGATAAAATGAAAAAACATCAGTCCCCTGAAAAACCGAATGACGGCGAATTTAAAAGCGATGTAAACACGATTCTGCACGGTACAAGCGTTCAGAACAGAAAAGAAATGTGCGAGCTTGAATATATGAAGGCGAGAAGGCTTTTGAAAAATCCGACCGTTGAAACCGTTGCCCGTGCTAAAAATATAATGAATACCCTTGCAACCGATTTCGATTATCTTCCTGCCGTATTGTGGATGGCTGAATTTTCCGTGAACGGTGTCAAAAATCCCGAACAGGCGGCTATGTGGTACAAAAAAGCCGCAGACCTTGGCAGTGCGAATGGAGCGTCCAAAATTGCAGATATTCTTATGGACGGCAGAGGTGTTACCCGCAATCCGAAACTTGCAATGGAGTACTATAAAATTGCCGCCGATAATGGTATAGCGTCAGCATCATTCGCATTGGGTGAATATTATGCAAAAACAGGCAATAGGGAAGAGGCAGTAAATGCCTATGAAAAAGCCGTCAAAGGCGGATATAAAGATGCCGAAAAAAAGCTTGCTAAGTTAAAGAAAAAGTTTTGATTCTAATATAATTCTGTATTAGAATAATTGTGTATTGGTAAACGCAGTTCAATTGAAAATTGAAAATGGAAAGTTGAAAATTATGGTCGGGTATATGGATTGCAAAATGAAAATCCGTGTTGCCCGACCATATTATATATAAAAGTATATGCGTGTCAGTAGGGGCGTTCATCGGACGCCCGCCAAGTAAAGATACAAATACTATGATAGAAATAAACCGTATAAATGAACCATAGTTACCGAAATAATGTAGGCGTGTTTTTTCGCCTCACGGATGATCGTGCGGATCGGGCCGTCCTGGCTGCTTGCAAGGACGAACAGCTTGTCCACGGTCTTGCCGGAGCGGAACGCCTCGATGACAGCGTTTCTTCCCTCTACCATGCCGCCTGTAAACTCCTCATCCGCCTGCTGTACTTCCTGTTTTCTGTCTCTGTCACGGTAATCTCGTTTCCCCTTAAAGTCACGTTTTTTTCCGTCTCTTCTCTCAAAGTTTCTCTTGTCGTTTCTGTTGTTTTCTCTCATATCATTCCTGTTCCGCGGTCCCAAAAGCAGTGGGAACTTTTGCTTTTTCAAAAGCCCCACTGCCCTGCC
>ENA-OPCM01000143-OPCM01000143.1-human-gut-metagenome-genome-assembly--contig:-NODE-143-length-53849-cov-4.177548_pt1 | contig 53849 bp, 43 predicted proteins | sample MGYA00241252_ERZ501484 | MGnify/ENA primary metagenome ERZ501484 (study PRJEB25962, sample SAMEA2042583) | human gut metagenome | biome: human gut; feature: human-associated habitat; material: faeces...
ATACGTTCAGATATGGTAAGATGATGATAGCTCATTATGAATTTTCCTTTCGTGTGGATTTGGTGTGGTAACTTTATTTTACACGAAAATTCATAGTGAGTTTTTTATTTTTCTAGGTGTCGCACTTCATTATACAATCTATCAAATATAAAAATTATTTTATTTTTACAGGAATACCAGAAACAACGAAATAGACTTCAGCAGAAGCTTTAGCGATTTGTTGATTGCAAAGTCCTGCTAAATCGCGATATTTTCTAGCAAGAGCATTTTCGGGAACTATGCCAGAACCGACTTCATTAGTTACAAATACACATGTTTTATCTGTATTTTGTGCTTGTACTGCTTCAATTAGAGCTGACATCATATCCTTAGCTCCAGCAGATAATTGTTCCATAGAGTATGCTTGTGTTTGTTCACTGCAAAGATAATTGCTTAAATAAAGTGTCAAACAATCAAATAGAATTATATCATGATGACAAAATGCTTCATGGATAGCTTTTTCAGCGTGAAATGGTGCTTCAAAAGTTTGCCACGAACTAGGACGGCGTTGTTGATGTAATTTTACGCGATAAGCCATCTCATCATCATAGATTTGTGAGGTGGCGATATAGGCGATATTTTGACCATGAGTTTTTACATAATCTTCGGCAAAACTGCTTTTTCCACAGCGCGCACCACCAGTTATTAAAATTATTTTGCCCATAACAAGGCTCCTTTGCGTATAGATTTATTTTTTAGATGAAGTATGTTATTCTAAATTATATATAAATTTTAAGTAGTAAAGAGGTAGAATTGTATGCAAGTTTTTTCCTCGCTTTTGGATATAAAAAATTTAAATTTGCAAGGTAAAAATTTGGCTGTTGCTTTAGGGACTTTTGATGGTGTACATATAGGTCATCAAAATGTCATAATGCAAGCTGTCGAATTGGCTAAAGAAAATCAAGGATTAAGTGCTGTTTTTACCTTTAGTAATCACCCGTTATCTGTGATTGCTCCGAAGCGTAAACCTTTGATTATCAATGATACTTTAGCCAAGATTAGAGATATTGAAGCTTTAGGTGTAGATTTTTTATTTAATATTGAATTTAATCTAGAACTTTGTCAGATGGAACCAGAAGCTTTCGTCAAAATGTTGAAAGATTATTTATCTCCTAAATTTTTAGTTACAGGTCCTAATTATAGTTTTGGGGTAAAAGGATTAGGAACACCGGATTTATTAAAAGAACTTGGAGAAAAATATGGTTTTAAAGCATATATGCAACATTTTATTTATTGCCATAATAATATGGTAAGTAGCACTGTCATTCGTAAAGCATTAGCTGAAGGTGATTTAGATTGTGCAAATAAAATGTTAGGTAAGCCATTTAGCATAGATGAAGAAGTAATTCATGGAAAAAAACGTGGTCGTTTATTAGGTTTTCCAACTGCTAATTTAGCTATAAAAGCAGAACGTGCTATGGTGCCAAATGGTGTCTATGTTGTTGAGGCTTATGTGGAAGGAAAAAAATATCAAGCTGTAGCTAGCGTAGGTACAAATCCAACATTTGAAGATATCAGCCGTCGCGTGGAAGTAAATATTTTTGATTTTCAACAAACTATCTATGGACAAATCATACGTGTTGATTTTCTAAAAATGCTTCGTAGGGAAATAAAATTTACTTCTGTTGATGCATTATTAAATCAAATGAAAAAAGATGTAAAACAAGCTAAAGCTTATTTTGTGAAGGAATAATTATAATTTATTTGGAATTTATCTTTAGCAGGAGTGTTAACAGCAGAAGTATCGATTTGTTTATCTGCCATTAAAGGATTTTCTGTTTCGTCAGTGGCATCATCAGGAAGATATTCAGTCGTATCTATAGGTAATTCAACTGGTAGATTAGTTATGCGGAAGCTTTCTAAATATTTATCTGTAGGTTCGACTTGAATGATGAGTTTTTCTTTAGCTTCATTTTTATAAATATAGCAAGTATTGCCTTCAAACATCTGTCTGTCTGCTTTACCAAATACTTGTTCTATTTTATAGGAAGTCATGCCAGTTTTTAATTTGTCGTTGTGATTATAAGTATCATCAACGATAATCATATCAACTATTTTTTTAGTATCATTATTTATGCCAATTTTGTTATTATTTTTATAAACATAATATGTGATTTTTTGACCCCAAAGATAGTTTTGTTCATCATAACGAGGCGTACCAAACTGAGCAATCATATCTTCATAATTATCGCCTAAAGCTAAGTTGTTGTAGTGCAAATTATTTTTTGTAGGAGCAAAGGTCATACCCATAGAAAGGATACTAAAACAAAGGCAGAGAATAATTAGATAAAGTCGCATAATAAAACTCCTTTTCAGTATAAATTTTTATAAGTAAAAGACAAATTTTTCTATGATATGTATAGTATAAATGTCTCAAAAACTACTGTCAAAAATTGACAAAATACCGTAAAACCTATATAATATTTGCTGATTGCAAAAAAGGTAGTGTCAGGCGTTAGCTTGGCACTTCTTCTATTATTTTTAACTATTGTATGATTTTGTATAATGAATTGTATGACTGAAAGGAAGCATTAAAATGGCAGATAAGCGAGTAGTTTTGACCGAAGAAGGCTTAAAGAAGCTAGAAGAAAAACTTGAATATTTAAAAAGTGTCCGTCGTTTAGAAGTTGCTGACCGTTTGAAAGCAGCTATCGCACTAGGCGACCTTAGCGAAAACTCTGAATATGATGATGCTAAAAACGAACAGGCTTTCATTGAAGGTGAAATTCTCACTTTAGAAAGCCAGATTAGAAATAGTGAAATCATCAAAGCTGATGATAGCAATAAAGATGTAGTACATCTTGGTAATACTGTAGTAATCAAAGATATGGAATATGATGAAGATGAAACATATACAATCGTAGGTTCTACAGAAGCAGATACTACAGAAGGTAAAATCTCCAATGAATCTCCTGTTGGTATGGCTATCTTAGGAAAAACTGTAGGAACAGTAGTTCAAGTAAAAGTGCCAGCTGGTACTTTAGAATATAAAATTGTAGAAATTAAAAAATAAGAAGAGGAGGACTTTCGTTGGCAAAACAGCATATAGAAGAAAAACAACAAGATATCAATGAACTTATGCAGGTGCGTCGTGATAAGATGCAAGCTTTCATAGATAAAGGTATTGAACCATTTGGTCGTAGTTATGATGTAACTCATCATGCTCAAGAACTTTTAGACCAATTTGAAACTTTAGGAGAAGAAACTGTAGTGCGCGTAGCTGGTCGTTTAATGGCTGTTCGTGGTCATGGTAAAGCTAGCTTCACTGTTGTTTCCGATCTTAGCGGAAAAATTCAAGCATATTTCCGTCTTGATAACCTTGGCGAAGAAAAATATGGTGAATTTAAATTATTAGATATCGGTGATATCATCGGTGTGGAAGGTACTTTATTCAAAACACATCGTGGCGAAATCACTATCAAAGTATCTGATTTCTCTATTTTAGCGAAGTCCCTTCGTCCATTACCAGAAAAATTCCATGGCTTAAAAGATGTAGAAACTCGTTATCGTCAACGTTATTTAGATTTAATCGTAAATCCAGATGTACGTCAGACTTTCATCACACGTACAAAAATCATTAAATCTATCCGTAACTATTTAGATAGCCGTAACTTCTTAGAAGTTGAAACACCTGTATTAAGCCCAATCGCTGGTGGTGCAAATGCTCGTCCATTCATCACTCATCATAATGCACTTGATATTGATATGTATCTTCGTATCGCTACAGAATTATATTTAAAACGTCTTGTAGTTGGTGGCTTTGAACGTGTTTATGAAATTGGTCGTATTTTCCGTAATGAAGGTATTGACGTAAGACATAATCCAGAATTCACATCTATCGAAGTATATCAAGCATATGCAGACTTCAATGAATTAATGGATTTAGCAGAAGGTATCATTAAACAAGCTGCAATAGATGCTTGTGGCACAACTAAAATTACTTATGAAGGTACAGAAATCGACTTAAGTAATTTCCGTCGTGTTACAATGAATGATATTGTTTTAGAAACTACAGGTAAAGACTTCAGCAAAGTTCAGACTTTAGAAGAAGCACAAGCAATTGCACAAGAATTGGCTGTTCCTTGTGAAGGTAAACATTCTATTGGCGAAATCTTATATGAAGTATTCGATGAAAAAGTAGAATCTACTTTAATTCAGCCAACTATTGTAACACAATATCCAACAGAAGTTTCTCCACTTTCAAAACGCAATAAAGAAAATCCTGCATTCACTGACCGTTTTGAAATGTTCATTTATGGTCGTGAACTTGCAAATGCTTTCTCCGAGTTAAATGACCCAATTGATCAGGAACAACGTTTCATTGATCAACAAAAAGCTCGTGAAGGTGGCGATGACGAAGCTCATATGATGGACCATGATTATATCACAGCTCTTGAATATGGTCTTCCACCAACATGTGGTCTTGGTATCGGTATTGACCGTTTAGTAATGTTCTTAACAGACAGCTCTTCTATTCGTGATGTACTCTTATTCCCAACAATGAAACCAATTGAAAATTAATAATAAGATATGAAAAATACCAGTAGATTTTATATCTACTGGTATTTTTTTTATAAAAAATTTTGTAATATTAATTAAGTAGAAATATATTATATAATATTTTTATAGAAAATAATGAAATTATATTAGTGCAAATGGGAGTTTAATGTATGAAAAGTTTTGAACAATTAAAGATTGATTACAACAAAAATCATAATACAGATAAATTTGTTAAATGTTTTTTACCAGTAAATAGAATAATAGATAAAATTGAAAATAATTTATATAAAAAAGATGGAACGCATAATGAACAATATTATAAATGGCAATTTTTAAATTGTTTTGTAGAGTCAGGATTATGTTCTAAAGAATTTATTGGAACAGAAATAGAATTTCCAAAAGGGAATAAGGATTCTTCATGTATAAAATTGGATGGGGCAATTTTTGATGACAAAAATTGGTTTGAACATTATGTGGCACTACATACCAAAAAAGATAATACTAAATGGGATGAATTATTATGGCTAAAAGAACATCTTTTATGTGCTATGGAATTTAAAAAAGAAGGTTCTAAAGATATAAAAGGGGTTTTTTCTAGTCAATTAAAATCTTATATGAATGAATCATCTAAAGATATTGTATTTGGTATTTTGTATGATGAAGAAAGATTGTATTTATTTAGATCTGAAGGTAAAAAATATTATAGATTAAGTGATGAATTTAATGTTGAGAGTAAAAATAAAATTGAACCAACATTTGATATTCCTGATGGATACAGTAATCTACTTAGTTTAGATAAAATGATAAATTATAATAAAGCTACTACAAATATTGTTGATTATAGTGGAAGAAAAATAAATGAATTAGGAATTATATCAAAAACAGATTCTATACGTTTAAATGATGCTTTATATCAAATTTTGCATACAATGGATAAATGTGGATTAGTTAATCAAAAAGGATATAATATATTAATTCAGTTGTTAGCTTTAAAAATTTATGATGAAAAAAATAACTCATTAAATTTAAAGTATTATATAAATCCATCTGAGTACAATTATAAGAAATTATCTGATGATGGAATACAAGAGTTTATAAGAAGAATTGAAAGTATTCGAGTTAAAGCAAAAACACAATATAATAAAATTTTAAATGAAAATTATTTTGATAATAAAAATGAAAATCAAGTTAAAATTGTTAGAGAAATTGTTAAACAATTTCAAAATTATAGTTTTACTAGTTCAGAAAGAAATAATTTATATCAGTTAGTATTCTACCAATTTGCTTCTCAATTTAGTAAAGCAGATAATGCACAATTTATTACTCCTTTACAAATTATTGATTTTATTGTTGAAATGATTAATCCAAAACATAATGAAAGTATAATTGATCCGACAGTTGGAATAGCAGATTTTTTATCGGTTTCTTATGTAAAATCAAATGGTACACTTGATGATAAAAATTTTTATGGTGTAGATATTGATGAGGATATGGTAAAACTTGCAACATTGAATATGTTATTAAATGGTGATGGAAATGCAACAATTGAAGTAAAAAATGATGGATTAGGTTCAATTAAAACAAAATTTGATGAAGAAGGAAAATTAATTGAATTAGTAGTACAAACAGAAAAACAAAGTCATAACTATAACGGAAATTGGGATAATAGAGTAGATGGAAAAAATTTGAAAAAATTTGATATAGTATTAACAAATCCACCTTTTGGGGAAGCAAGATCATGAGAACCGTCTGATGAAGATAAAAAAGTAGCTGAATGTTATGAGTTATGGAATAGATATAAACAGAATAAAATTGATTTAGGTGTTATATTTTTAGAAAATGCAGTAAGAATTTTAGCAGAAAATGGAAGAATGGCAATAGTTTTATCCAATTCAATTGCATCAATAGATGCACATAAAGAAGCTAGAAGATGGCTTTGTGATAATATGAGAATAGTAGCTATTATAGATCTTCCAGCAAATATATTCGCAGAAGCAGGTGTTTCTCCTACAATAATTATTGCATATAAACCTAATTCAGATGAGTTGAAAAAATTAAAAGATAGTAATTATCAAATTTTCTCAAAGCAAATAAAAAAAGTAGGATATGAAGTAAAAACAAAGAAAAAAGTAAAATATTTTGAGATGCAATATAAGTTAGATCCTGAAACTTTTGAGAAAGAAATAAATATTGATGGAACACCTAAATTAGACGAAGAGTTTACAGAAACGATAGAAGAGTTTAGACAATGGTGTAATAAACAAGAAGATATGTTGAAAAATTTATTCTTGTAAGAGGTGAATATTAGTGAGTAAACAATATATAAAAGTACCATCTTTTACGACTATTAATGAAATTATAGATAAAGAATATACACTTTCAGCAACTCAATATAAGTCTCTTTGTATAAAGAATAATAATAAAAAAATTTTGGCAGATTTTTTAGATAGAGAGTTAAAAAGAAGTGATTTGGGTTATGAAGTTGGAAGTGAAAATTATGTAGATTATTCTTCATATAAATTTATAAAAACTAAAGCATTACAACCAGAATCGTATTTACCAAACATAACAAAAGAGTCTTTACAGTATATAACACCTAAAAGTTATATAAAAACTAATTTAAAAAAAGGTGATATATTAATTTCTAAAGATGGAAATGTTGGAGAAGCTATTATATTAGATAAAGATTATCCAAATACTATGTTATGTAGTGGAATATATAAATTACCAATAACAATAAATAAATATTATTTATTGGCTTTTATTAAAAATGAAATATTTAAGCAACAAATAGATTTTCTTGTACCAAGAGGTTCTACAATTAGACATGGAAAAACTAAATTTTTAGATTGTATGATACCAATGCCTAATTTTAATAAAGAAAATACAATTATATATATTGAATTATTAGTAAAGGCAATTATAAACAAAGAAATTGAGATAAGAAAAAAATATGATCAGATTTTAAAAGCGATAAGAAAAGAATTAAGTATAAATCAAAAAAACGAACAGTTTGTTTATTTAATGCCAACAATTAATGAAATTTTAACGTTAGATAGAATGGATGCATCATTATACACTAAGAATTTCAAAAAAGAAGAGTTTCTAATAATTAATTATTTATATGGATATAAAACTTTGAAAGGTATGGGATTTAAAGGAATTCGAGGAACATCATTAGAGAGTAAAAATATAAAGACTAGAATAGACAGTGATGAATATAGAAAAGGTTATTATGAATTAATAATTCCAACAAATATAACAAAATATGGTACAGTTACTAAATCAACATATATTGGAACAACTGCCAAATTAAAAACAATATCTCAGGGAGATATTGTTTTTGGTGGTGAAGGATATGGAAAGGGAAAATCTTTTGTTGTTATAGAAAATGTAAATAATGTAGCAACAAATTATCATGGAATAAGAATAATTTGCGAGAAAAATATATCTTTAACGAAAAAAATATTTGTAAAGTGCTTTTTATCATATTTAAGAGAAAATAATATGATTGATAGTTATGGTGTTGGGGGAAACGGTGGACATTTAGCACCAGTATATTTTGAGTTGTTAAAGATTCCTTGTTTTCCAGAAACAGTAGAAAATAATATAGCAAAATTATATTATAACTCAAATGCAATATATGATACTAAGTATTGTTCTTTAAATAATTTTCAAGAATATGACAATAATTTTAATCAATATGCTGGAATATATAATTTAGATAAATCACTTAAATATTTAAAAAATATATTAAAAAAATCTATAGAAAATATTGCTAATGACATAGAGGTTAATATAAGATTTTAAAAGTAAATAATATAGTTTATGGATGAAATTAAATGAAAAAAGCTCTTATAAAAATTTTTATTTATAAGAGCTTTTTTTATTAACTTATGATTAGGGCTAAGCTGATAAAGAGTAATACAATACCTTGAATATAGCCCATTATTTTGTTGAAGTTTTTTACGTTTAAAATATAGTCACGAACTTTGCCAGCACAGATAGCGACTAGGGAAAATATTATAAGTGTTTGTAAACCAAAGATAAATCCTAAAAATGCAATTTGAAGGCTCACGCTATCAGAATTTAAATTGACAAATTGAGGTAAGAAGGCTAAGAAAAATAATAATACTTTAGGATTTAAAACATTCATGATGAGCCCACGACGATATAATTTAAAAAAGGAAGTACTATTATTTACAGCGTTTAATTTTAAATTGCCTTGAGCATGGAATGCTCCCCAAGCAAGATATAATAAATAAGCAGCACCGATATATTTTAAGGTGGCAAAGGCAAGTGGTGATCGTTGAATGATAGCAGCAACACCGATGATTACAAGCGTTGTATGAAAGATAAGACCAGTCGTTAAGCCTAAGGCTAAGCTAATACCTGTTTTAGTGCCATCAGCTAGACTTTTAGCAAGTAAATACATGATATCTGGGCCAGGTGCTAAAGTCAGTAGCACAGAAGCTATCAAAAAATATAAAAGAGTAGTTAATTCCATAGATAAACACCTCGATATGTATAAAATAAAACCGCACTTAAGTTAATAAATGCGGTTTGGTATTAGTATTATAAATTAACGAGCTAATACTTTAGCACCATCTAATACATTAAATCCTAATTTGGAGAAGAAGGAAGCATGGAAATCATCTGGAGCAAAAGCAAAAAGATAAGGATAATTTTCGTATTTAGCTTTTACTTGAGCAATTAATTCATCATTGATACCTTTACCACGATAGTTTGGTGCAACAACAAGATAGCGAATATAAGCTGTCATTTTGCCATCATCAACTACAGTGATAAGTGCAGCAAGTTCATTTGTATCTTTATCCCATGCAGAAACTACAGTGCCTGCATTGTTGATAGCTTCAACTAGTGTTTCTTCATATTTAGCATCAGGATTACCAGATACTGTGAAGAAATCTAAAAGAGTTTTAGCATCAAAAATTTTTTCTTGAGAGTAAGTGATATTCATATTATAATTCACCTTTCTTTATTTTTATTGATTGTTTTAATAGCGATTTTAGTTCAGCTTTTTTATTGAGATTTGATGAAGCGTCTTTAGCAAGTTCGGTTAACATTCCCCATGTAGAGATTTCATCAAAATATTGACGTCTATCAGAGATTTTAAATGTTTTATTCAATGGGCGATAATATACCCAAAGATTTACTGATATATAACTATTTAAAAGCGGAGAACTATCTAAACGAGAGATGGAATGATAATAATGTTGATACATAGTAGGAATAGTATAACCAACTACGACATCAGCATCTAATAAATCAGCTGTATCTTTTAGTGTATCAAGATTTTGATTATAAGTAAAGTTGGATTGTTTTATCGCAGCATAAATACTGTTTTCATCAATATATTCAACTGCTTGTAAGGTATCATTTAGAGGAACATGCATTTCTTGGGTTAAATTGTTATAGAGTAATTGATTGACATCTGGATGGCGTTGGCTACTGGAAAGCGTAGGTAAAATAGCTACTTTCAATGTCTGTTTTTGGGGTGTTTCTTGTTTGATAATGTCTTGAGCAAAACCTATTTGCATAAAGCAAAGATAACAGCAAAAGCATATTAAAGTCATAACTTTTTTTAACATAAAAATCACTCCTTAAAGCTAATATATTCTATAATTATTATATATTATTAATCGATTGATATATATAATAATTTTTATAGCTATGATATAATATTAGTAAATTTTAAGGCAGGGAGAGAAGCGATGTGAAGATTTTAGCTAGACAATTAACTGTAGATATGTACGATTGTAAAAATAAAGATTTAAGTAATTATGAAGATTTGCGTGAGTCCTTGGACATGGCGATGAATATGGCTGGATATACACCGATAGAAGTTCGTGCTCAATTATGGAATGAAGAACAAGCTATTGTATTTATTTTACTTCAAGAAGGTCATGCAGTAGTGCGTACGTATCCAAAATTAAAATATGTTGCTAGCGATGTATTTATTTGCCAAGAAGATGGTAAACCTGAAAAAGCAATTAAGGCTTTGAAAAAATTGATGAAGCCAGAAAAAATAAGAATGACTTATTTAAAACGTGGCGATTTTGGTACGGTCAAAGATGTTAAACCACGTATAAAAATTCGTATTGCACCACTTAGACCACTTCGCAGTATAAAAAATAAAGGTGCTAAAGTTATTAAAACTGTAGCACGCAGAATAAAATTATAATTTATGAAATTAAAAATCAGAAAATACATGTAAGGTTCTATTTAAAATGCCATGAATATAGGCAATAGTAGTACCGTAGTTGCTCATGGGTATATTTTGCTCATGAGCTTTTTTTAATCTTGATTGCATTTCTGCTTGATTGAGCATACAGCCACCGCAGTGAATGATTAATTTATATTTAGATAAATCATCAGGAAATTCTGTGCCAGAGGTAAAAATAAATTCTGGATTGGCTTTAGTATAATTTTTTATCCAATTAGGTAATTTCACAGTGCCGATATCATCACATTGGCGGTGATGTGTACAGCCTTCAGCAATTAAAATTTTATCATCATCTTTGATAGTATCTAAGACTTTAACAGCATTTACTTGTCGCTTTAAATCTCCTTTATAGCGGGAAAAGAGAATTGAAAAAGAAGTTAATTCTATATCTTGAGGAACGATTTTATTTACTTTGCCAAAAACTTGGCTGTCCGTGATGATAAGTTTTGGTTTAGTTTTTAGATTAGCTAAAGTATTTTCTAAATTGTCATCTTGAGTCATGATGGCAGTAGCGCCAATATCGAGCAATTCGCGAATTACTTGTTGTTGAGGTAAAATAAGTCGCCCTTTAGGAGCTGCTTTATCAATAGGAATTACCAAAATTACAGTATCTTTGGGATTTACGATATCTTTTAAGATAAATTTTTCTTGTTTAGTTTTGGCTACTTGTACAAGTTTAGATTTTAATTCTTCAATACCTGTTTTTTCTTTGGCACTGATATATACATACTGTTTAATATTTTCATTTTTAGGTTTGAAATCAGGCACTAAATCGACTTTATTATAAGCTACGATATAGGGAATGTTTTTATCAGTGATTAATTTTAAAATATTTCGGTCAAAATCGGTAAAATCTAAAGTAGCGTCAATGACTAAAATAGCGATATCAGTTTTATTTAAAATTTGTTTAGTTTTTTCTATACGCAATTTGCCAAGTTCGCCAATATCGTCAAAACCAGCTGTATCAATGATATTTACAGGGCCAAGTGGTAAAAGTTCCATGGCTTTATGCACTGGGTCTGTTGTCGTTCCTTTGACTGGAGAAACTACAGCGATATTTTGATTAGTTAAGGCATTCATAATGCTAGATTTACCAGCATTACGAATACCAAAAAAAGCGATATGGGTGCGATTGGCAAGTGGAGTTTGATTTAAATCCATAATATACACCTTATTTTTTATTAAAATCTGAAATCACGTTGACCTTCAGCGATTAAATGAAGTTGTTTAGTTACGATATCGCGAACTTTATCGCTTTTAATTTGATCTAATTGTTCATGAATTAATTTATCGCCTACTTGTTTTGTATCATCACTAGCATAATCGCAAAGATATTCTTTAAGTGTCATTAAAGCGTTAGGTAAACAGCAATTGGAGATTTGACCACTTTTGCATAAGCTCATAAATCTATCGCCTGTTCTACCTTCACGATAGCAAGCTGTACAGAAGCTAGGTACAAAACCTAATTTCATAAGCCAATTTACGACTTCATCTAAGGAGCGATTATCGCTTACATCAAATTGGCTGGAATTTTCTTCGGGAGCTTCTTTTTCGGCATATCCACCAACACTAGTGCGAGAGCCACCGCTGATTTGCGAAATACCAAGTTGCAATACTTTTTCACGACAAGCTTGACTTTCACGAGTGGAAACAATCATGCCAGTATAAGGAACAGCAATGCGGATACAAGCTACAATTTTGGCAAAAGTATCATCATCAATACCATTATCAAAAGTGGATGGGTCGATATCATCAGCACGGCGAATACGAGGAACGCTGATAGTATGAGGGCCTACGCCAAAGCGTGCTTCGAGATGTTCTGCGTGCATGAGTAGACCTGCAAATTCATAGCGATATTTTTCTAAGCCGAATAATACGCCACAGCCAACATCATCAATGCCACCTTCCATAGCTCTATCCATAGCTTCTGTATGATAAGCATAATTATGCTTTGGCCCTGTTGGGTGAAGTTGTTCATAGCTTTCTTTATGGTAAGTTTCTTGGAATAAAATATAAGTGCCGATACCTGCTTCTTTTAATTTGCGATAATTTTCAACAGTTGTAGCAGCGATATTGACATTGACACGGCGAATAGCACCATTTTTATGTTTTATGCTATAAATAGTTTTGATGCTTTCAAGTACATATTCGATAGGATTATTTACTGGGTCTTCGCCTGTTTCTAAAGCAAGGCGTTTGTGTCCCATATCTTGAAGGGCGATGACTTCGCGTTTGATATCTTCTTGAGTTAATTTTTTTCTAGCAATATGTTTATTTTTAGCATGATAAGGGCAATATACACAGCCATTAACACAGTAATTAGAAAGATAAAGTGGTGCGAATAAAACAATTCTATCGCCATAAAAATCATCTTTAATTTTTTTTGCTAGAGCGAAAACTTCTTCATTGAGTTCAGGAATATCACAAGCTAAAAGCACAGAAGCTTCGCGGTGAGAAAGACCTTTTTCAAGTTTTGCTTTAGCTAAAATTTCAGTGATTAAAGCTTTATCATGTTTATGTTCATCAGCATAAGCAAGAGTAGATAAAATTTCTTCATGATTGATAAATTCTTCTGCTTTAGAGGATTTTGGATTGTACAAATCTATCAACTTCTTTCTTTAGAAATATATATTAAGACATTAAGCTATCGCCTCTAGTAGAGGTTACATGATAGCCATGTTCTTGCAAGGCATTTGTTAATTTTATGATACCTTCTAAAGATTCGCCACCTGTTATTTTTTTATTATTATATAAAGTATAAAGTGAACGAATATTTAAAGGGGAAATATTAGGCATGATGACATTAGCGCCAGCTTCAAGACCTTTTATAGTTCCATTCGGAGCTAATGTGGCAAGTGCAGTTGTTGCTGGCAATAAAACTTTAGGCAGTAATAAACGAATTATAGCCAAGATGACTAAAGTCAAATCAACGCTACCTGCTGTTTTATCTTTAAACGGTGTTTGCTCATGCGGAATAAAAGGGCCAGTGCCTATCATATGAGGACGAAAATCACTTAAAAATTCTAAGTCATTCAATAAATTGTCTAAAGTTTGATATGGTGAGCCAATCATCATACCAGCTCCCACTTGATAGCCAATATCTTTTAAAATTTTTAGGCAGTTTAAGCGATTATTTAAATCCATTTTTGCTGGGTGAAGTTTTTGATAATGTGAAATATTAGCTGTTTCATGACGAAGTAAATATCTATCTGCTCCAGCGTCAAAATATTTTTGATAGCTTGCTCTTGTTTTTTCACCGATGGATAAAGTGATAGCACATTCGGGATATTTATTTTTTATCTCTTTAATTATTTGTATCATTTTATCATCAGAAAAATACATATCTTCGCCTCCTTGTAAGACGAAGGTGCGAAGATTATTTTTATAGCCTATCTCACAAGATAATAATATTTCTTCTAAGGATAGGCGATAGCGAGTAGCTTTATGATTAGAACAGCGAATACCGCAATAATAGCAATCATTTTTGCAGTAATTGGTAAATTCAATAAGACCGCGCAAAAAGACATTATGTCCGTATGATTTTTCGCGAACAAAGCGAGCCGCTGCAAATAGATATTTGCTAAGCGGCCCTGCATAGGCTTCTTGAGATAATTCATCAAGAAGTTTTTTTATTTTTGATTTATTAAATTGGGGATTGATGACTAAATCATCAATGATGTTTAATGAATTTAATTTAGTTTCCATAATGAATTATTTCAATAAATTATTTTTCAAAATCAAATTGTTTTTTACGTGCTTGGTAATGAGTATGCAATAATTTATGAGCAATTTCACTACCTGGTTTTTCAAGAAAATCTTTATAGAGTTGTTTTAAATATGGATTTTCATGAGATTTACGATATTTAGTATTTTTATCTATTTGATAGATGGATTCCATGCGTTTTTTATTTACTTCCATAGTTGTTCCGATAGGTTGACCACCGCCACCTAAGCAACCACCTGGGCAAGCCATTACTTCAATGAAATCATATTTACATTCGCCAGCACGCAATTTATCCATGAGGATTTTGGCATTATTTAAAGTATGAGCTACAGCAATGTTGATAGTTTTATCGCCAATATTGATTTGAGCTTCTTTGATACCATCAAAACCGCGAACAGGAGTGTATTCAACATTTTTCATTTCTTCTCCTGTGAGCCATTCGTAAGTAGTACGAAGTGCAGCTTCCATAACGCCACCAGTAGCACCAAAGATAGCAGCAGCACCGGTAGCAGTACCCATAGGATTATCAAATTCACTTTCAGGGAGATTTTCAAAATCAATACCGATATATTTAATGAGTTTGATTAATTCACGAGTTGTCAATACTGCGTCAGTATCAGGACGACCATCATGAGCCATTTCAGGACGAGTGATTTCATATTTTTTAGCGATACATGGCATGATTGCTACAGTGAAAATATTTTTAGGGTCGAGATTTTCTTGTTTTGCATAATGTGTTTTAGTGATAGCGGAGAAAATCTGCATAGGAGATTTTGTAGTGGATAAATGGTCTAAAAGGTCAGGATAATGTTTTTCCATATAATTTACCCAACCAGGACAGCAAGAAGTAGCCATTGGCATTTTTTGGCCAGATTTTATGCGTTCGATTAATTCATTAGCTTCTTCAGTGATAGTGAGGTCAGCACCGTAGTTTGTATCAAATACTTTATCAAAGCCAATCATGCGAAGTGCAGTAACCATTTTTTTAGTTACGATAGAGCCTTTTGGCATACCGAATTCATCGCCTAAAGCTATACGTACACTTGGAGCTGTTTGAACGATAACAGTTTTATTAGGGTCGAAGATGGCATCAAGAACACGGTCAGTATCATCTTTTTCTACTAATGCACCTACAGGGCAAGCAAGACTACATTGTCCGCAAAGCACACATTTTGTATTATCAAATTCAGCATCAAATGGAGTTGTTACATGAATATTTGTACTGCGTCCAGCAAAACCTAAAACTTCAATACCTTGAATTTCTTTACAAGCACGGATACAACGACCGCATTTTACGCATTTTTCAGGGTCATGCACTAAGCTTGGATTAGCACCACGTTTTTCGATATGTTGACCAACATGAGGAATGTTTGGACGAAGAACATTGAAACGACTGCAAAGTTTTTGAAGTACGCAGTTACCATTACGAGGGCAAGTCAAGCAATTTTCTTCATGGTCAGCCATGATTAATTGCAAAATACCACGTTGAGTATCGCGTACAACTTTTGTATCAGTGAATACTTCCATACCTTCCCAACATTCAGTAGAACAAGCTGCAAGTAAACGGCGTTGACCGACAACTTCTACAGAACATATACGACAACGTGCTTTGATGCGTTGGTCAGGGTGATAGCATAAATGAGGAATATCTATATGAAGCATTTGAGCTGCTTGTAAAATTTTAGTGCCTTTTTTTACACTTATAGGCATATTATTTATTTTAAGATTGATTAACTCTTCCATTAACTTCCAATGCCTCCTAGTTTTTTATTTTAAAGGTATCAGGAAAAATTTTCATAGCGGATTTTAAAGCATTTTGTGCTGTTTCTCCTAAACCACAAAGTGAAGACATAGGCATAACTTTGGCAAAAGTTTGCATAGTTTCTAGGTCTTCTTGTGTATGAGTTTGAGCTTTGATTTTATCTAAGAACATTTTGATATGGCGGTTACCTTCTCGACATGGAGTGCATTGACCACAACTTTCATGTAAGAAGAAATCTTGAGTATAACGTAAGAAATCTATTACAGAAGTACGTTCATCGATTACAAGAATAGAACCAGAGCCGATGACTAAATCATGTTCTTTGAAATCTTCATAAGTATAAGGAACATCTAAAATACTATCATCAGCTATTTTTCCAGAAGCACCACCGAATTGAATGAGGCGAATTTTGCGATCACCTTGAATACCACCAGCTAAATCATAAATGATTTCACGGATTGTAGTACCGAATGGAATTTCATATACACCAGGTTTTTTTACGTTACCACCAATGCTTACAAGTTTTGTACCTAAGGATTCACCTACACCGTATTTCATGTAAGTTTTAGCACTATCACGAAGTAAATGAGGTACGATAGATAAGCTTTCTACGTTATTCATGCAAGTAGGGCGAGCGAATAGACCACTTTGTTTCATAAATGGTGGTTTCATGCGAGGGCGACCAGCTTTACCTTCCATAGAGCGGATAAGAGCAGTACCTTCACCACAAACGTATGCGCCAGCACCAGAATATAGATGGATTTTGTAATTCCAACCAGTACCTAAAATATTTTCACCTAAGAAACCATTTTCTTCAGCTTGTTTGATAGCATTTAAAAGGCGAGGGCGGAATCTACTATATTCTGAACGCATATAAATATAACCATCTTCAGCATTTACTGCCCAGCCAGCAATGATGATGGCTTCAATTAGATTGAAAGGGTCATTTTTTATTAATTCACGATCTTTAAAAGTACAAGTTTCCCCTTCGTCAGCGTTACAAATTACACAATGATGAGGACGTTCTACAGCACGAGCTTGAGACCATTTACGTCCCATAGGATATGCTGCACCACCGCGACCTTTGATTTTTGCTTCAGTTAATAAACTAGCAATATCTTCTTTATCCATAGTAATTGCTTTTTTCAAAGCAGAAAAACCACCGATATTCATATATGATTCAATGGAAAATACATCATATTTACCAAAATTTTCAGTTATGTATTTTACACTACTCATGAAAATACCTCCGTTTCTTAGATGAATTTTTGTAATAAATCTCTAATTTTTTCTTCGCTGTCTAAATGACCATATACTGTGCCGTTTATTTTCACTGCTGGAGCAATATCACAAGCACCAAAGCAAGATACTTTTTCTAAAGTGAATTTACCATCATAAGTTACAGTATCAAAATCAATATTTAAAAGACGACGCAATGTATCAATTAAGAATTCATTATTATTTACTTTGCAAGCGATGCTATCGCATACTTCAATTGGGTAACGTCCACGAGGTTTATCAGATAAAGTATCGTAGAAAGTTATGCAGTCATAAATGACAGAAAGTTTTACGTTAGGAAGTTTTTCTACAATATAGTAAGCTACAATTTTAGGAATATAATGTTGGGGAATTTGTTCTTGAACTTCTACTAGAATACCAACAATTTGAGTGTAATCATAATCGTGAGCTTGTAAGATATTATCAATTTTTTCTTTGAGTTCATCTGTTAGCTCAAATTTTGTGCTATCCTCAATCATGTCATCAACCTACCTTTATATAATATATACAGATAATAATTTTACTTAACTGACTAAATAAAATTTATGTTAGTAATATATTAACATAATTTAGATTTAGAGTGAATATAAAAAAGTGTAAACTTTACAATAAAGATTTTATACAATATATAAGTAAAATAATAGATACTATAATATTATTATAGACAATAGAAAAATTTTTATTAAAATATAGATAGAATTAAATAATGGAGGAAATATAATGAAAATAGGATGGAATTTTCCAAGTAATGATAATGGATGTGTTAATGGTGTTAGTGAAGCGGGTATTGAAACTTTTAGAGGAGATGTATTTAAATCATTAGCAAAAGAAATATGTCAAAATTCATTAGATGCTCGTTTAGATGATAATAAACCAGTAAGAATAGAATTTTATTTGAGTAATATAGATATACAAGATATACCTGATTTTGAAAGATTACAAGAAGTTTTTATTTTATCTAAAAAATATTGGGAAGATAATAAAAAGGCTAATGCTTTTTATAAAAAAGCTGTAGAAATACTTATGTCAAAAAAAATAAGATTATTGCGAATAAGTGATTTTAATACAACAGGAATAACTGGTTCAAGAGAGAAAAAATCCTCTAATTGGATTGATTTAGTGAAGTCTTCTGGCGTATCAAATAAAACAGGAACAGCTGGTGGTAGTTATGGTATAGGTAAAAATGCGCCATTTGCAAGTTCTGAATTAAGAATTGTTTATTATAGAACATTAGATAAAGATAATATACGAGCATATCAAGGAGTAGCTAAACTAGCTTCTTTTGAAGAAGAAAGATTAGATAAGGATAATATTTGGGGGAGTCTTTCTAAAAAAAAGAAAAAAATAATGACTCAAGGTATAGGTTTTTATGGAAATATAGAAAATAATTTACCAGTTTTTGAAGATTTTTCTTTGGATAATTTTAAAAGGACGGAAATAGGTACAGATTTATATATTTTAGGTTTTGTAAAAGATGATGATTGGAAGAATGAGATGATAAAATCTGTACTTAGTAGTTATTTATTAAGTATTTATAATGGTGATTTAGAAATAATAATAGAAAATATATTGATAAATAAAACAAATTTAGAAGATTTAGTACAAGAATATGCAGATGATTTAACTAAAGATTATTATCAGGTTTTATGTTCACCTAATACAGTACATAAAGAAAAAGAATTTGCAGGATTAGGAAATATAACATTAGATATTTTAATAGGAAAAGACTTAAATAAACGTAAGGTTTTAATGGCTAGAGGAAATGGAATGAAAATATTTGATAAAAATCGTATTTCTTCTACTATGCAATTTGCAGGGATTTGCATTTTAAAAGATAGAAAAGTTGATGAATACTTTCGTTCAATGGAAACACAACAACATGATAAATGGGAACCAAATAGACATGATAATAAAAAAGAAGCTGAAAAGATAATAAAAGAATTATATAAATTTATAAAAGATGAGATAAAAGATTTAGGAAGAAATACAATTTTAGACGAAATGGATGCTGTAGGAGCTAGTGAATATTTACCAGATGAAGTTATAGAGGTAAAAACTAAAGAACAAAACAAAAAAGAAAGTTTATTAAATAAGACGAGTAGTGTATCTAGTTTGAAAAAAATAGAAGTAATAACTCCAAATAAAGAAGGTACACAAATTATTGATGAAGCAAATTTAAATAATGGAAATATTAATGTTGAAGGAGAAATAAATGATAATGGTGATTTAGTAGCTAGAAAAAAACATAATAAGAGTAATAAACAAACAGATTTTAATGTTTATGAATATTTTGGAATACCTTCTAACGAAGGTGATAGTTTATTAGAAAATCCTTCAAAAATAGAGCCATTGAGTTTTAGATTATTTCTTTATGATAAAAATAATAAAGAATATAAATTGAGTTTTGTTCCAAAAAGGAGTTCATGTAATTCATACATTAAAATTTATTTAATGGGTGAACAAGGTAGTATACCAGCTTCAGTAAGTACAGCATATGATAGTAAGAAAAATAAAATGTCATGTAAAAATAATAATATATATATTGGTGATTTAATAGCAAATCAAAAATACACAATTATATATTCTATTGATAATGATGAGTTATGTTCAATGGAGGTATCAATTCATGGATATAATAAATAAACTATATCCTTATCCAGTTTTATGGAAAAATAATGATGATTATATCAATTCTTCATTTGATTGTGATATCGATATAGAAAAAAATTTTGATATTATAACAATAAAAGCAAAGTTTAAGTTAAGGAATAAAGAGATTAATAATTTGATAGAAGAGCAAAAAGCTGAATATTTATTGCATATAGAAGCACCAGCAACTTCATATCGTTTGATAAAGTCTTCAATGCAAAATGAATTTTCCTTTGATATAGAAGATGGTCATTTATTAGGGGAAATATCTTTATGTCCGTTTATTGTTATACGAGAGAAAATAGCAGATTATTATAATTCTAAATTTAATACAGATTATGAAGGTGTAACTTTTAATTTAGATATTGGCAATATTTTAGCTATTGGAACACAATGTAAATTCTCTATTGAAAAGGATACAGAAGACCTTGCAGATGTGCCATCTATTTTTATTGTTTATAAGCGAGAAGATGATGATAAAATAGATATGAAAGTAGAAATAAATTCTGATAAGATACGAATTGGTTTAAATAGAGATGTTTATGAGAATTATAATCATGCAGTGGCATTACAGTCATCTATGTTGGATATAGTAAATACAGCAATAATATTTCCAACATTGGTGTATGTTTTTGAACAATTAAGAGAAGGATTAGAGGATTATAAAGATTACCGTTGGTTTAGAGCAATAGAAAAACTTTTAAATAAAGAGTCAATATATTTAAATACTGAAACAATGGATAGTATTATATCAATTGATTTAGCACAAAAAATAATGCACATGCCAATAGCGAAAACATTGTTAACTATAAAAAATATAGATGCGAATATAGAGGATGAATAAAGTGAAATTATATTTTATGAAAGAAAATGCTTTGGCATATTTTAAAGGAAATATTAAAAATAATTTGTATCATTACAAAGATGATAATGCAGATTGGATAAAAACTATTTATCCAGATAATCCATTACAAGAATTTAAAATCAAAGTAAATGATTTTAATATGAATATGACAAAAGATAAACCATCAGATACAGATTATTATAATGTTAAAATTTTATATGATAATTTAAAAAATATATCTGATGCACAAGCTACAGATGAACGATTATGGGTAGGATTAGCACATGATTATCTTTTTAAATATATGCAGTATAGATTTAATTTGAAAAATGATGTATTCAATGAAGATAAAATAAAAAGAAATTTCTTTTTTACATATGGAAAGAAAAGGAGTTTAATACATCATCCAATTGCTAGACTTTGGTGGGTAGGTAGATTAACTTATGATAAGACTGCTCAAAATCCATATTATGCAATTGAATACTTAAAAAAAGATTTTCCAACTAAAGTTCTTACATTATTTTCCAGTAATTTTTCTAATAATCCTAAAATAGCAAGAGTATTTTTAGATAGTATAAGGATTATCGAAGAAGATGGAAGAACTGTAACTCGTGAACAGTATCATGAATTAATAAGATATGTAAATATTTTAGGTGGTACAATAATATTAGATTATTTACCAAAAGAATATTTGCAAAGAAAAATAATAAATCATTATTACAAACAAAATAAGTGAAAAGAAAAAGCACGTAAATACAATTTGTATTTGCGTGCTTTCTATATTTAAAGATATTAAAGTTTAATTTGTTTATCTTTGTAGATATCTAATTGAGCTTGTTCTTGAGTTAAGATTTTATCAGCAAGAGCAAGTTGCATATCTACTTGGCTATAAGATGTTCCACCGTAGGAATTGCGATTTTTAACGCAAGTTTCTGGTGCAATAGCTTCATAGATATCTTCTTCAAATAAATCAGACATCTGTTTGAATTCGTCCATAGTTAGATCTTCAAGCCATTTGTTATTTTCAATGCAGTAATGAACAGCATGACCAGATACACTATGAGCTTTTCTAAATGGCATACCTTTTTTTACAAGATAATCAGCAAGGTCAGTAGCATTAGAGAAGTCTTCACGAACAGCTTTAAGCATTACATCTTTTCTAACTTTCATGCCACGGATTAATTGAGCATATACAGCAAGGCTGAATTTGATAGTATCAATAGCATCAAATAAACCTTCTTTGTCTTCTTGTAAATCTTTATTATAAGCAAGAGGTAAACCTTTTACAGTTGTGAGCATAGCCATCAAATGACCAATTACACGACCTGTTTTACCGCGAACAAGTTCGGATACGTCAGGATTTTTCTTCTGTGGCATCATACTAGAACCAGTGCAATGAGCGTCATCTAATTCTACGAAAGAGAATTCGCGAGAGCACCAGAAGATGATTTCTTCGCTGATACGGCTTAAGTGAATCATGAGAATAGAAGCTGCGGATAAAAATTCCATGATGTAATCTCTATCACTTACAGCATCTAAGCTGTTTGCATAAATAGCATCAAAATTGAGCTGTTTAGCAACGAATTCACGATCAATAGGGAAAGTTGTACCAGCAAGAGCACCAGCACCAAGTGGCATAATATCACAGCGTTCATAAACACCTTTGAAACGGGAGAAGTCACGGCTGAGCATGGAGAAATATGCCATCATATGATGAGAGAATAAAATAGGCTGTGCACGTTGAAGGTGAGTATAACCAGGCATGATTACATCTTTGTATTTTGTAGCTGTTTCAGTTAAAGCAGTCTGTAATTCTTTGATTAAATTAATAACTTCAACTGTTTCACGACGTACATACATATGGGTATCAAGTGCTACTTGGTCATTACGGCTTCTAGCAGTGTGAAGACGACCGCCAGCTTCACCGATAGCTTCTGTAAGACGTTTTTCAATATTCATATGAATATCTTCAAGGTCAACAGAAAAATTAAAATCACCTTGTTCAATTTTAGCTAAAATATTTTTTAAGCCGGAGATGATATTATTTTTATCTTCTTCAGTCAAAATACCAACTTTGCAAAGCATGGTAGCATGAGCTATGCTACCAGCTATATCTTCATGATACATGCGTTTGTCAAAGTTAATAGAAGCCTGAAATTCATTGATCATTTCATCTGTAGATTTGGCGAATCTACCGCCCCACATTTGTTCAGCCATTATTTTAAACCTGCTTGTTCTTTCATTAATGCACGAACTTTGAGTGGAAGACCAAAGAGGTTGATGAATCCAGTAGCATCTGCTTGGTTGTAAACATCGTCTTCTTCAAATGTTACGAATTCTTGGCTGTAGAGGGAGTATGGAGATTTTGCACCAGCTGGGCAAATATTACCTTTATAAAGTTTAAGTTTAACAGTACCAGTAACTGTTTCTTGAGTTGCATCAACGAATGCTGCAAGAGCTTCACGAAGTTGGGAGAACCACATACCATCATAAACGAGTTCAGCATATTTGATAGCAACTGTTTCTTTGTAATGAAGAGTTTGACGGTCAAGGCAAAGATATTCAAGTTCTTGATGAGCAGCATATAAGATAGCTCCGCCTGGGTTTTCATATACGCCACGGGATTTCATACCAACAAGACGATTTTCTACGATATCTGTGATACCTACACCATTTTTAGCACCGATTTCATTTAATTTTTCAAGAAGTGCAACAGGAGCAAGTTTTTCACCGTTTACAGCAACAGGAATACCTTTTTCAAAGTCAATTGTTACATATTCAGCTTCATCAGGAGCATTTTCAGGAGCTTTGCTGATTAAGTACATGTTATTTTTTGGAGCGTTCCAAGGATCTTCAAGGTCAGAACCTTCATGGCTTAAGTGCCAGATATTTCTATCCATGGAATAAGTTTTGTTTTCTGTAGCGATTGGAATACCATGTTTTTCAGCATAAGCAATTTCTTGTTCACGAGAACGAAGTTCCCATTCACGCCATGGAGCGATTAATTTGATGTTTGGAGCAAGAGCTTTTACAGAAAGTTCGAAACGAACCTGGTCATTACCTTTACCAGTAGCACCGTGAGCAATAGCGTCAGCGCCTTCTTCTTTAGCGATTTCAACAAGGCGTTTTGCGATGAGTGGACGAGCAAAGGAAGTACCTAAAAGATATTTACCTTCATAAACAGCGCTAGCTTTTAAAGTTGGGAATACATAGTTTTCTACGAAGTCTTCTGTCAAATGTTCAATATAAACTTTAGAAGCACCAGATTTTAAAGCTTTGTCATGAACAACATTTAATTCGTCACCCTGTCCGATATCAGCACAAACAGCGATAACTTCGCAACCATTATAGTTTTCTTTGAGCCATGGAATGATAACGGAAGTATCAAGACCACCAGAGTAAGCAAGAACTACTTTTTTAATATTTTCCATTTAAATTACAACTCCTTAAATTACGATTTTTAAATAGTCATATTTATGTATGGCTATTAGATATATTAACAGATTTATCAGCCCATTAAAAGAGCCATAATTGCTTTTTGTGTGTGAAGACGATTTTCTGCTTCATCAAAAATAACATTTGCATTCTTTTCAAGAACATCTTCAGCGATTTCTTCACCGCGATGAGCAGGAAGACAATGCATTACGATAGCGCGTTTATCAGCTACTCTGAGAAGTTCATTATTGATTTGATAATCTTTGAAGATTTTTACACGTTCATCATGTTCAGCTTCTTGTCCCATGCTTGCCCAAACATCAGTATATAAAATATCTGCATCTTTAGCAGCTTCAAATGGGTCATTTAAGATTTCAATAGTAGAACCAGATTGTGCAGCATCAAGTTTAGCATTAGCTACTACTTGAGCATTTGGTTCATAGCCTTTTGGACTAGCACTAGCAAAGTTCATACCAACTTTAGCACAAGCATACATTAAGGAATGAGTCATATTGTTACCATCGCCAATATAAGCCATTTTCAAGCCTTTTAAATCTTTGCCTTTATGTTCTTGAGCAGTTAAAAGGTCTGTGAGTGCTTGGCAAGGGTGAAGTAAGTCTGTGAGTGCGTTGATTACAGGAATGCTAGCATATTGAGCAAATTCTTCAACAATCTCATGACCGAAAGTACGAATCATTACACCATCAAGATAACGAGAAAGAACACGAGCAGTATCTTTAATTGGTTCGCCACGACCGATTTGAAGGTCACGGTTAGATAAGAATAATGCTTGTCCGCCTAATTGATACATACCAACTTCAAAGGAAATACGAGTACGAGTAGAAGATTTTTCAAAAATCATACCGAGAGTTTTACCTTTTAAAATGTGATGTTCAATACCAGCTTTTTGTTTAGCTTTTAATTCATGAGCTAAATTTAAAATTTCCATAACTTCATCAGAAGTTAAATCATGTATAGATAATAAATCTTTGCCTTTTAGCATGAATATTTCCTCCTCGTTAAGTTTTAAGCGTATTTTGGTAATACTTTATCTAAAACAGAAATTAATTCGTCAACATGAGCTTTTGTGATATTAAGTGGTGGTACAAAGCGAAGTACATTGCCAGCAGTGCAGTTGATGATTGCACCATAATCTAAACATTCGTTTGCAATTTCACGGCCAGGACGAGTAAGTTCCATGCCTAAAATTAAACCACGTCCACGAACTTCTTTGATTAAATTTGGATATTTTGCTTTGTATTCTTCAAATTTAGATTGAAGATAAGCACCGATTTCTTTGGCATTTTCCATGAGATTGCCATCTATTAAAGCGTCTAAAACAACGCAAGCAGCTGCACAAGCAAGAGGATTACCACCGAATGTAGAGCCATGGTCTCCAGCGTGGAAGGCATTAGCAACTTTGTCTGTAGCCATGAAAGCACCGATTGGCACACCGCCAGCGAGACCTTTAGCAAGTGTTACAATATCTGGTTTTACACCAAATTGTTGGCAACCAAAGAATGTACCAGTACGACCCATACCGCATTGAACTTCATCGAAGATTAAAACAGCATTGTATTTGTCGCATAAAGCACGTACTTTTGGTAAATAATCTGGATCAGGAACATGAACGCCACCTTCACCTTGGATAGCTTCAAGCATTACAGCACAAGTTTTATCACTCATTTTTGCTTCAAGTGCTTGAATATCATTATATGGCACATAGTCAAAACCAGCAGGTAATGGACCAAAGCCATGATGATAATGATCTTGACCTGTAGCAGTCAATGTAGCAAGTGTACGTCCATGGAAACTATGAAGCGCAGAGATTATTTGAATTTTTTCAGGGTCAATATTAGTTGCGTATTTACGAGCAAGTTTGATAGCACCTTCATTAGCTTCTGCACCGGAATTTCCGAAGAAGACTTTATCCATGCCACTTAATTTTTTGAGTTTTTCTGCTGCTTCAACTTGAACTTCAGTGTAATAAAGGTTGGAGCAATGTATCATTTTGCTAGCTTGTTTAGAAACTGCATCAACGAGTGGCTTATAATTATGACCAACTACATTTACGGCAATGCCAGCTAAAAAGTCGATATATTTTTTACCTTTTGTATCATAAACATATGGACCATCTCCATGGTCTAAAACTATATTATAACGAGCAAAGACAGGCAAATAATCGCTTTTGTCTTTGGCGAATATTTCTTCATTAGTTAACATATAAATTCTCCTTTTGTCGAATTAACGAACTACTTCTGTACCGATACCTTGAGAAGTAAATAATTCGAGAATTAAAGAATGAGCTTCGCGACCATCAATGATACAAGCTTTGCCAGTACCGCTATCGAGAGCATGGAGACATGCTTCTACTTTTGGTATCATGCCACCACCGATACTGCCATCATTGATGAGTTTTTTAGCTTCGCTTTGAGTGAGTGTAGAGATAAAGGAAGATTTATCTTCAAAATCACGATAAATTCCTTTAGTATCAGTTAAGAGTAAAAGTTTTTCAGCTTGAAGTGCACCAGCAACTTCAGCAGCTACATAATCAGCATTGATATTAAATGATTCATCTGCATGACCTGCACCGATTGGAGCGATTACAGGAACATAATCATTATCTAGTAAATCATTGATTAAAGCTGTATTGATTTTTTCTACTTCACCAACATAACCGATATCTACTTGTTCAATAGCGTCTGTACCATTATGTACTTCTGCTAATTTTTTATGAGCGATGATTAAATCTGAATCTTTACCACTTAAACCAACAGCACGAATGCCGAGGCGATTTAAACGATTTACGATTTCAGAATTGATTTTACCAGCAAGTACCATTTCAGCGATTTGCACAGTTTCTTTATCAGTAACGCGAAGACCGCTTACAAATTCAGTTACTTTGCCGAATTTTTTTAAGAAAGATGTGATATCAGGACCGCCACCATGAACGATTACAGGGCGAATACCAACATATTTCATAAGTACGATATCTTTCATTACTTGTTCTTTTAAAGTATCGTTTATCATGGCATTACCACCGTATTTGATAACGATGGTTTTGCCGTAGAATTCTTGAATATATGGAAGGGCTTCTACTAGAATAGAAGCCTTATCTTCTGCGGAAAAATTATTTAAATTACTCATCAGGTGTGATACTCCCCATTGATTTTTACATATTCGTAAGAAAGGTCACAACTCCAAACTGTAGCATCTTCTTGACCCATGTTTAATTCAATATCGATAACGATATCTTTTTCTTTCATAACATGAGCGAGAGCTTTTTCATCATAAGTTGCACCAGTACCATTAGCAAAAATAGTAATGCCACCGAATTTTACAACAGTTTTTTCAGGAACCATATCTGCACCAGAGTAACCAACAGCACAGATTACACGTCCCCAGTTAGGGTCTTCACCGAAGAATGCAGTTTTTACAAGTGGAGAATTAGCAATTGCCATACCTACAGTTTTAGCATCAGCAAAAGATTTTGCACCTTTTACATTGATTGTTAAGAATTTGCTAGCACCTTCACCATCAGCTGCAATTTGTTTTGCAAGTTCTGTGCAAAGCATCATGAGTTTATCAAAGAAGATTTGATAATCAGCGTTTTCTTCTGTGATTTTTGCATTATTTGCTTCGCCGTTAGCGAGTACGATTACCATATCATTTGTACTCATATCACCATCAACGGAAATCATGTTGAAGGATTTTTCTACGCAACCAGATACAGCTTTTTGTAAAAGCGCTTGGTCGATAGCAATATCAGTAGTAATATAGCAAAGCATTGTAGCCATATTAGGACGAATCATACCAGAACCTTTTGCGATAGCGCCCATGCGAACTGTTTTACCAGATAATTCAAATTCGCAAGTTACACTTTTGCTGTGAGTATCAGTAGTGATGATAGCTCTACCAGCATTACCACTGCCATCAGCAGATAAATTAGCTACAGCATCTTTGATACCAGCTTCAAGTTTATCCATTGGCAAACTAACACCGATAACACCAGTGGAACCAACGATTACATCATCAGCATTAACACCGAGTTCATCAGCTGCGATTTGTGCCATTTTGTGAGCATCATCTAAACCTTGTTGACCAGTGCATGCATTAGCACAACCAGCATTAGCTACGATTGCATGAGCAGTTCCTGTAGCAACAACTTCTTTAGATACATAAACTGGAGCAGCAGCTACTTTGTTTTGAGTGAATGTACCCGCTACAACAGCTTGAGTTTTTGTATAGATAACAGCAACGTCTAAGTTACCGCTTTTTTTTATGCCAGCTTTAACGCCTGCTGCAGTGAAACCTTTGGCAAACGTTACACCTTGAGTATCTTTTTTTATCATAAAATATACCTCCGAGTTATCGAAATATCATGGATAAATTGGAGTGAAATCCAATCCTGTTTTTTCATCAAAACCGCAAGCAATATTAAAGTTTTGAATAGCTTGACCTGCGGCGCCTTTTACTAAATTATCAATAGCGGAAAGGACGATAATGCGACCTGTTCTAAGGTCAATATGCCAACCGATATCGCAGAAGTTAGAACCACGAACTTCTTTAGTAGATGGGTAAGCACCTCTACCTAATAAGCGAATGAAATATTCATCGCCATACATATCAGTGTATGCTTTATCTATCATTTCTGGAGTAACCCATTGTTTGATATTAGCATAGCAAGTGCTTAAAATTCCTCTAGACATTGGTACTAGATGAGGTGTGAAGTTCAAAGTAACTTTACGATGACATAAATGACCTAAAGCCTGTTCGATTTCAGGTGTATGACGATGTGTAGCTACGCCATAAGCTTTGAAATTATCATAAAGCTCAGGGTAATGTGTCATTTGTTTAGCTGAACGACCAGAACCAGAAGTACCAGATTTAGCATCAACAATAATAGTATTTGGTTCAATAAATTCATTTTTTACAAGTGGTGCTAAAGCTAAGATACTAGCAGTAGTATAGCAACCAGCATTACCAATAATTTTAGCATTTTTAATATCTTCGCGATAAAGTTCAGCTAAACCATAAACGCGAGGTGCGTCTTTATGTGTATGAGCTACTTTATACCATGCTTCATAGATATCTGTATCATCAAAGCGATAATCAGCACCTAAATCAATAATGCGAACATTAGTATCGGCTAAAGCTTTACCTACTTCCATAGCATGACCATGAGGAAGACCAATAAATACAAAATCGCTATCGTTTGCGATAGTATCCATATCTTTCATACTGATTAATTCTTGGTCATATAATCCTCGTAAGTGAGGATATACTTCAGAAATTTTTTTACCAGTATAACTTTCTGAAGTTATATGCACTACTTGAACTTGGGGATGGTTGTACAGTAAACGTAAAAGTTCTGCACCAGCATATCCAGTAGCACCAATAATACTTACTCTAATCATGATATCCTCCATTTTTAAAAGTTAAATATTAACGCTTCAATATAATTAAAGATATGCAGTGTTAACATGTAAATAAATTATAACACAAAATAAAAAAAACGCTAACAAAATAAGGTGGTTATAATTATACAACTCAATCGTATAAAATTTCAATAGTTTTTTTTAAAATTTTTAATAAAAAATGGTATATATAAACTAAAAGAATATATATACCATAAATTAATATTTATAAACTATGTTTATTTTTGGCTTTGAATAGTTAAAGTACGGAAGAACTTATGCATAAACATTGAATAATTTTCTAAATTATCATCTTCAGTATCTCCGCCGATTATTTGATAAGAACAAATCCAATGATTGTCTTTAGTATCATAAACATCAGCAAACATAACTACACGGCTATCATTAGCAAATGTGAAAATTACATAAGCATCAGCGTAATTTTTAATACTTTCTTTATAGATAGCTAGTGCTTCACGATTGGACAAAGTAGTGATATCAGTACCTGTAGTAGCTTTTATATTTTGGATTACATCTTTATCAGATAATAAAGTATAAGTAACTTCATCTTCTTTAGCTACTTTGAAGATAACGTCTGTCAACATATCAGGAGTGATTAATTCTGGAGCATTAGGTAATTTAGCTTTACGTTCAATGCTTAATGCGGAAGGTTTGTAGCTTGGTGTATAAATAGCCAATGTATGGATATTTTTTAAATTATAATCTTCATCCATCATGGTGATTTTCTCATTAGCAGCAAAGGCTGTAGATATACTAAAGAGCATAATTGCTAATAATGAAAATATAGTAATTAGTTTTTTCATGAAAAAGCCTCCTAAATAAATCTTAATCAATAAATAATATTCGTTTTAAAAATTTTATTTCCTGCAAAAAAAGACTCCAAACGATATATTTTGTTTGGAGCCTTTTGTATTTTATTTTAAGAAACCGTTTATGATTTGATTTTCAGCTTCTTTTTCAGTTAAGCCTAAGCTCATTAATTTTATTAATTGTTCTCCTGCAATTTTACCGATAGCTGCTTCATGAATTAAATTTGATTCAGGATGATTTGCTTTGATTTCAGGAATTGCAGAAATTGTAGCATCGTCCATGATGATAGCATCACATTCAGAATGACCATGGCATTTGTTATTACCATAGATTTTAGCAATGAAGATTTGTTTTGATTTTTCTTGAGCTACAGCTCGAGAGATAATATTAGAGTGGGAATTTTCTCCATCTAAATTTACTTCAAAATCACTTTCTGCATATTGATTGCCATGTGTTAAAAGTTTTTCTTTTACAATTAAAGTGGAATTTTTACCAACAGTTCCTTTAGTAATTCTTTTTGTAGAATTAATACCACGAATTTGAGTTGTTTCCATTTCCATATAGGAATTTTCGTCCATTTCAACAATGGTAGTAGGGTTCATGATGCGTTTACCATCACCATCGCCAGAACCATAATGTTTTTCTAAATATTTTACTTTAGAATTTTTACCTATATAAAAAGCATGAATACCATCATGTTCGGAGTCTGCATTGCCACAGTTATGGATACCACAGCCAGCGACGATGGTTACATCACAATCATCACCGATGAAAAAGTCATTATATACTAATTCATTAACGCCAGATTTATCCATAATTACAGGAATGTAGCAAACTTCTTTTTTTGTTCCTGGAGCAATGCGGATATCAATGCCATCTTTATCTTCTTTTTTAGTTATAGTTATATTTTTACTAGAAGCTCTATCAACAGCTTTACTATTTAAACGGATATTATAAGCACCTTGTGGTTTATCTTTAATACCAGCTACTTTTTCTAATAAATCTTTTTCTAGATTATCTAACATGAGGAGTCCTCCTATTTTTTATAGAAATCACAAACACCAGCAACTTCCATAAGTTGAGGCATGATTTCTTCTTTTGTGCCAATTTGTTTAATGGAGCCATTTGCAACTAATACAATTTGGTCAGCTATATTTAAGATGCGTTCTTGATGGGAAATAATCATAATGGATTGTTGTTGTTCATGTAATTTTTCAAAAACACTGATGAGTTTTTGGAAGCTCCATAAATCAATACCAGCTTCAGGTTCATCAAAAACAGCTAATTTAGTTTGTTTACGAGCTAAGATAGTAGCGATTTCAATACGTTTGATTTCGCCACCAGATAGGGAAGTATCTACTTCACGATTTACATAATCAGCAGCGCAAAGACCTACTTCAGAAAGATAAGTGCAAGCGCCACTAGTAGATAATTTTTCTCCAGCTGCTAGGCTGAGTAAATCTTTAACACCAATTCCCTTGAAGCGAACTGGTTGTTGGAAGGCAAAACTAATACCAGCTAAAGCTCGTTTAGTAATATCCCAATCAGTTATATCTTCACCATTAAAGAAGATTTTACCGCTAGTTGGTTTTTCAATGCCCATGATGATTTTGGCTAATGTAGATTTACCACCACCATTTGGACCTGTGATTACTGTAAATTTTTTATCATCAATAACTAAATTGATATCTTTAAGAATTTGTTTTGTTTTATTTCCATCATTAACAGAAAATGATAGATTTTTTAATTCTAACATTAATCTAACTCCAATCTAATATATTTATGTAATTTATATATATTAAATACATAATATATGATACCTATTATACAATTTTTATTATGTATTAGCAAAATAAATTAAATCAAAAATATTTGTTAAATCGTGATTGATTATAAAAGAGTTTATATGGCTAGTCAATGAAGAATATAGCTTTTTTGAAGAAAAAAACAAAGATTTTTGTAAATAAAATCAATAAAAAAGATATCCTTAATTAATATATATAAGCATAATTTTTATACTTGAAAACAACTTTTTTTTTATTTTTTTCAAAAAAGGGGTTTACAAATGAATTATCTTATGATAACATTATTACCTGTCAGCACGGTGCTGACAAACGAAAGCGAGAAACGCTGGTGTAGCTCAATTGGCAGAGCAGCTGACTTGTAATCAGCAGGTTGGGGGTTCGATTCCTCTCGCCAGCTCCATGAAATGCGGGTGTAGCTCAATGGTAGAGCCCTAGCCTTCCAAGCTAGTTACGTGGGTTCGATTCCCATCACCCGCTCCATCAAAAAAAGTTTAAAAAAACTTAAAAAAGTTCTTGACAAGAACAAAACGATATGGTAACATATTAAATGTTCTCGACGAGAACAAAGAAGTGAATAATGCCGGGGTGGCGGAACTGGCAGACGCACGGGACTTAAAATCCCGCGGTTAGTGATAACCGTACCGGTTCGATTCCGGTCCTCGGCACCAATCACCATCATTTGTTATTTTTGCCCTTTGCGGTCGTGGCGAAATGGCAGACGCGCTAGCTTCAGGCGCTAGTGGGGGATACCTCATGGTGGTTCAAATCCACTCGGCCGCACCATTAAAGAGTATATGCGGTTGTGGCGGAATTGGCAGACGCGCTACTTTGAGGGGGTAGTGATCAATGGTCGTATGGGTTCAAGTCCCATCAACCGCACCATTAATTTAAAGAATGAACTGATACCAATATGATATCAGCTTTTTTTATGTCTGTAGAAAAATTAAATATGGCGCGTTGGTCAAGTGGTTAAGACACCGCCCTTTCACGGCGGCTTCATGGGTTCGAATCCCATACGCGTCACCATGGTTATTCAACTCTTAATAAAGAGTTTTTATATAGATTTAAGAATGCTTTTTAAAGTCCAGATTAAAAATCTAGATTTTAAAAAGCATTTTTTTATTGTCGAAAACAAACCTAAAATTTTTTTATCAAACTCATTAGATTTTATCTAATTGACAATAGTTATAGACAGGTATAGTATAAGTGTAAAGTTAACTAATCAAATATTTATATATTAGTAACTTAAAAATAATACTATTTGTGAAATTTTAAACTACTAATTTATATTAGTAGTTTATAGTTTTTTATGAAGGATATTGAGAGGTGCTATTATGTTTGATAAATTAGAAGAAAAGGCTATGATTCATTTTTTTAATAAATTTGATAAAAATCCATTTCTTTTAAAATTTAAAGATAATCAATATTTAGTAGGTAAAGGTGAACCAACTTTTGTAGTGGACTTTAAAAAGACAATACCTATAATGGATTTACTTAATAGTACGTCTATCGCTTTAGGTGAAGCTTATATGAATGGAGATTTAACCATTGAAGGAAATTTATATGATGCTTTAATTCATTTTTTAGGTCAAATGGATAAATTTTCTTTAAATGAAACTTTGCTAGATAAAATAATTCATCCATCTAATTCTAAAGAAAGTCAAGAAAAGCAAGTTCAATCTCATTATGATATAGGTAATGATTTCTATAAATTATGGTTAGATGAAACAATGAGTTATTCTTGTGCTTATTTTAAAAATGAAGATGATACTTTATATCAAGCACAAGTGAATAAAGTGGATTATATTTTATCGAAATTATATTTAAAAGAAGGTATGAGCTTATTAGATATTGGCTGTGGTTGGGGCTTTTTACTCATCGAAGCTGCTAAAAAATATAAGGTAAAAGGTACGGGTATTACTTTAAGTCGTGAACAATACAAAGAATTTAAATCGCGTATACAAAAAGAACATTTAGAAGATTATTTAACAGTTGAATTGATGGATTATCGAGATTTACCAAAATGGGGAAAAAGTTTTGATAGAGTTGTTAGTGTAGGTATGCTAGAACATGTTGGCAGGGAAAATTATCAGCTATTCAATGATTGTGTAAATGCAGTATTAAAAGATAAGGGTTTGTATTTATTGCATTTCATCAGTCAATTAAAAGAAATGGAAACTGATAGTTGGATGAAAAAATACATTTTCCCAGGTGGAGTGATACCAAGTCTTAGAGAAATCGTTTCTAGTATGGGAAATGATGATTTCCATATTCTCGATATTGAAAATTTGCGTCGCCATTATGAAAAAACTTTACTTTATTGGGCAGATAATTTTCATAATCATTTAGATAAAATCAGTGAAATGTTTGATGAAAAATTTATTCGCATGTGGGATTTATATTTAAATGCCTGTGCAGCAAATTTCCATATAGGTGGTATAGATTTACATCAAATTTTAGTTACTAAAGGCGTAAATAATGAATTACCATTAACAAGATGGTATTGATATATTAATATAATAATATAATAAAAAAGAAGCTCTATAAGTTATTTGTAGTATTTAACTTATAGAGCTTTTATTTATTCTTTATGCATTTTGATTATTACAAATAAATTCTTTTAGAAATTCATAAGTTTTTTGAGGGCTTGGTGGGCAACCTCTAACATAATTTTCAAATTTGCTAGTGCAACGACCTATGCCAATGCCATTTTCGCTAAATTCTCGCCAACCCTGACCGATAAATAATTTTGTAGATAATTTATCAAGTAAATTATCTTTATCTAATAAGGAGAGTGCTTGCAGTAAATTTTGATAACATTGTTCACAAGGGCTAGAAGCATTGATATGAGAGGTTAATTTTGAATTATTATCACAAGTAACAGTATTATCTATTAAATTAATGATATTAGCTTTATTGATGTCAGCACAACCGATATTTAATTTAGAAGCCAGTTCAATATATTCGATATCAAATGGTTTATAGCCTAGATTTTGAGCATAATAAGCATCGGCTAATAAATTATCTATAGTAGCATACATATGCTTATCTGCTTGGATATCAGATAAACTATCTATTTCTACTAATGTGAAGTTAGCTTTAATTAAATAATTTAAAAAGCAGATTGATTTATAAAAATTATCTGTAGTGAATAAAGAGCGATTTTGGGTGTGCAAGATATTTTGCATAGCCTGTAATGCATTGTGTAGTATAGTTGTTTCATTTGGTGAAGAAGTAACTAAATTAATAAAAAAGTCGGCATTGATGACTTTATCTATTAATTTATATTCGATACCACCAATGGTTTTTGTAGTGTAATCTTTATCCTTAAGACCATATACAGGAATGTTTAATTTATCTACAATTTTATCGTATTTACAAGTTATTAATAATTGTTCTAAATCATCATCGATTAAAGAACCTAATGCAAGATTGATATTAGTAAAATTATTGTCTTGTAGGTATTTGATTATTGTAGTTAAGATTACTGGAGAAGTAGAGTATAGTGTATTATTGATATATTTTATATCAGGTTTAATAATAATTGTACTATTTTTATTAGGGATAAATTCTTCTAATTTAGAATTAGATAATAGGTTAAAAGTGATTTCATAGAGATTTGCACCATGTGTTTGTAAAATATCTGTTGAGTTCATAAAATTCCTTTCTTAAATGATTATATAATGCGTTAACCTAAAATTTTTAAAAGTTGACATTATATAAATATAATGGTTTAATTATATTTATATAAAAGATTTAAGGTGATAATAAATGAATTGTGTAAATGATTTAAAAGAAAAAATACTAAATGGTTATAAAATTAATAAACAGGAAGCTTTAGATTTAGTGAAAGCTCCATTAGATGAATTATCTACAGCCGCTAATGAAATAAGAAAACATTTTTGCGGTGATGATTTTGATATTTGCACTATTATTAATGGAAAATCTGGTAGATGTTCCGAGGATTGTAAATATTGTGCACAGTCAGCTCATTATACTACAAAAATAGAAACTTATCCATTGTTAAATACGAAGCCTATTTTAGAAGAAGCACAGTATAATTATAGCAAAGGTGTAGCACGTTATGCAGTAGTAACTTCAGGCAAGAGATTAAGTGATGAAGAAATAGATAAATTGGCAAATTCTTTAGATGAAGTACATAAAAAATGCAAAATAAAATTATGTGTTTCTGGTGGTTTATTGAATGAAGCTCAATTTAAAAAATTAAATGATGTGGGCGTAGAAAGAATTCATAACAATTTAGAAACTTCAAGAAATCATTTTGATAAAGTTTGTACTACGCACACTTTTGAAGATAAAGTAGAAGCAATAAAAGCAGCGCAAAGAGCAGGTATGAGTGTTTGTAGTGGTGGCATCATGGGAATAGGTGAAACCATGGAAGATAGAATAGATATGGCTTTAGAAATACGAAATTTAAATGTAAATTCTGTGCCTATAAATCGTCTAAATCCTATACCAGGAACACCATACGAACATAATAAGCCAGTTACTGATGAAGATATGCAAAGAATAGTAGCTATTTATCGTTTTATTTTACCGGATTTATTTATTCGTCTAGCTGGTGGTAGAGGATTATTTACAGATAAAGGTAAAGCTTGTTTGCAGTCAGGAGCCAATGCTGTTATTTCTGGTGATATGCTCACAACAAGTGGTATTTCTATTGATACAGATATGAAGATGATACAAGAATTAGGTTTTAAAATAGTATAATCATTTTAAAAATATATAGGGCAATTAAATTTGCCCTATATATATAAATATTATACAATAAATTTTTTTTATGTTATAATATTAACCGGACTGAATTGTATAAATAATCTATTATTTCAGAACAGGTATTTAGTATGATGTATACAAAATGAAAGGAGTTTTTGTATGGAAATTTTAGGATTTATAGTTCTTATTGCCTGTCTTGTTATTGGTGTTCGTTTTGGCGGCTTAGGATTAGCTGCTGTATCTGGTATTGGTTTGACTTTCTTTGTATTTGTTGTTGGTTTAGTACCAGGAAAACCACCAATTGATGTAATGCTCACAATTATGGCGGTAGTTACTTGTTCAGGATTTTTGCAAGCTTCAAAAGGGCTCGATGTAATGCTAAAATATGCTGAAAAATTATTGCGTAAAAACCCAAAACAAATAACTGTACTTGCACCGATTACTACATGGTTTTTAACTGTTCTTTGTGGTACTGGTCACGTAGTATATACTATGTTTCCAATTATTTATGATATTGCTATCAAGCAAAATATCAGACCAGAAAGACCAATGGCAGCAGCTTCTGTTGCTTCTCAGATGGGGATTTGTGCATCGCCTGCCTCTGTAGCTGTAGTATCCATGGTGGCAATGCTAGCAGGGACAACTCATCCATTAGGTGTGGTGCAGATTTTGATGGTATCTATTCCAGCAACTTTTTGTGGTGTTTTAGTAACAGGCTTATGGAGTTTAAAAAGAGGTAAAGATTTAGCAAAAGATGAAATTTTCCAAGCTAAATTAAGAGATCCAGAACAAAGAGCTTATATCTATGAAGAACAAGCTCAAAATAATGCTGAAGTAAAATTACCAGCTAGTGCTTATAAAGCTACATTTATCTTTTTATTAGGTATCGTTGTAATCGCTTTATTTGGTAGTTTCCCAAAAGAATTATTACCACTTGTACCAAATGCAAAAGGTGCATGGGTACCGCTTTCGATGACACCAACAATTCAGCTTTGTATGTTGGTTATTGCAGCACTTATTTTACTTGTTTGCAAAGTTAAAGTTAGTGATGTAACAAATGGTTCTGTTTTTAAATCAGGTATGGTAGCTATTGTTTCTGTATATGGTGTAGCATGGATGGCAGAGACTTATTTCGGTGCATATTTACCAGAATTCAAAGAAACTTTGGGACAGATTGTTTTAGATTATCCTTGGACTTATGCAATTGTTTTATTCTTAATATCTAAATTGGTAAATTCTCAGGCAGCAGCATTAGCTATTGTAGTGCCTATGGCATTAAGTGTAGGTGTTGACCCACTTATTATCATTTCATTTATTTCTGCTTGCTATGGCTATTTCTTCTTACCAACTTATCCATCAGACTTGGCTTGCATTGGTTTTGACCGTTCTGGAACAACAAGAATTGGTAGATTTGTAATCAATCATAGCTTTATCATTCCAGGTTTTATTGGTATCACAGTTGGTTGTTGTGTAGGTTATGTAATAACACATCTTTTATATTGATAATTTAATTAATGAAATAAAAAATCCTAGAGTTTATGCTCTAGGATTTTTTGATTATAAATTTTATTGACTATAATTTTAAATAATATTAATTTGACTATAATTTTAAATAATATTAATATATAAGCTATATTTTGATAAATATAAATAAAGATTGGAGGGTTTTATGTGACAAATTTAATAAAAATATTACAAGAACAAAAAGATTTTTCTGAAACAGAAATAATGATTGCAACATATTTATTAGCAAATTTTAGGAAATTAGCTGGAATGTCAACTAGACAATTGGGTAAAAATACGTATACAAATTCAGCTGCTATTGTGCGTTTTAGTCAAAAATTAGGTTTTAGTGGATATACAGAATTTAGAGTTCAATTTTTAGCTGAAATGATGCAATATATCAATCATCCAAAAGGTGAAGAACTTGTTGTATCAACTAAAGATAGTATACATTCATTAATTGATAAAGTAACAGCTATTGAAATTGATACACTAAAAGAAACAAGGAACATGCTTAATCCAGAAGATTTTTTAAAAGCTCTAAATCTTTTTATAAAATCTAAACATATTGATTTTTATGCTATGGATAATAATTTAGATATAGCAAGAATTGCTTCAGCTGGTTTTATCATGGCTAATAAATGCTCAAGTGTACATTCTCCAATGACTATGCAATATTTACAGGCAACTAGTGCTTCAAAAGATCATTTGGGATTTATCATAAGTCGTACAGGGAATAATCGTATGTTATTAGATATTGCTCGTTTATTAAAATTACGGGGAATTTCCTTTATTTTGATTACAGCATCACCTAAGTCAGAAATAGCTAGTTTAGCAGATGTAGTTTTTTCTGTAGCAAGTGTGAAGCAAATGGAAGAATTAGGACCTAGAGTTTTTCTTTTAGGTGCAAAATATGTTACAGACATAATGTTTACCATGCTTATGACGCGTTTAGATTATCATGATTCGCAACAAAAAGAACAATGGTTAAATAAACATTTTCGTTATTAAGATGAAAATAAAAACTGCTTATTTTGATGTAGATAACATTTAAAATAAGCAGCTTTTTTATTATTTTGATTATTTTCAAACAATTCGTATCATTGCTACAAGTGAAAAAAGGTTTTTTTATATGATATTGTATCATTGTTTTGTATTAGCCAATATCTATTGAAACAGTATTTTGTTAATGATATATTAAAATTGCCTTAAGGAAAGTTCAAAAAATTATGTATAAGAAAAGGAGAAAATTCTAAATGGATAAACAAAAACTTTTTGATAGCTTTATCGAAGTTATGAGCAAGTTTGCACAAATACGTGCTGTAGTAGCATTACGTGATGGTTTTATTATGACTACACCATTTACTATTTGTGGTTCAGTATTTTTGTTGATTGCAAACTTACCAATTCCTGGATATGGAGAATTTATGGCATCCATATTTGGTAATGATTGGACAGCACCATTTAATGCTGTAGCGGGTGGTACATTTAATGTATTAGCTTTAATTGTTGTAGTCGCAATTACATACAAATTTGTAGGCAATGAAGGTTGCGATGCTAGTATGGCATCTATATTAGCTTTATCAACATTGTTAATATTAATGCCACCATCATTAGTAACTGAAAATGGTCAATTAGTAGGAGATATTATACCAAAAGCTTGGGTTGGTAGTAATGGTGTTATAACAGCAATTATTATAGCTTTTTTTGTATCATATGTTTTCTGTTATTGTGAAAAAAATAATGTTGGTATAAAAATGCCAGATTCTGTACCACAAGGTGTAGCAAGAGCTTTTACTGCGTTAGTACCAGGTATGATATTTTTTACAGTAGCATCTGTTTTATACGGACTTTGTCATTATCTTGGAGCTATTACATTACCGGAATTAATCTTTAAAATTATTCAGACACCATTGCAAGGACTTTCTGATACATTAGCTGGTGGTTCAGTGATTGTTGCTTTACAGGGCATTTTGTTTTGGGCTGGTGTTCATGGACCAAATGTTGTCGGTGGTGTAGTAAGTCCATTATTGATAGCAAATTCTTTAGATAATCAGCATCTTATAGATATAGGTATGTCTCTTATAAATAATCCAGAAGCTAAAATTATAACTATTCAAGTCAATGACGTATTTGTAAAAAGTGGCGGTTGTGGTTTGACATTAGGACTTTTATTATCAGGTATATTTACTGTTAAATCTCAACAAATGAAATCTTTGTTGAAAATGGCATTTGTACCAGGTTTATTTAATATAAATGAACCTCTTATCTTTGGTTTGCCAATTGTATTTAATCCATATTTACTCGTTCCATTTGTGTTAGTACCTTTAATAGCATTATTTGTAACATATTTTTCAATCAGCATGGGCTTCATGTCTCCTTTTAGTGCCGTTCAAGTACCATGGACAACACCTCCAATAATTGCAGGATTTTTACTTAATGGTTGGCAAGGTGCTGTTGTACAGATAATAAACTTAGCTATTTCTACAGCAATATATTTTCCGTTTGTACGAGCACAAGATAAAGCAATGTTAAAAGAAGAACAAGATGAATTAAAAGAAGAACAAGATAAAAAAGAAGAATAATTATTAAATTATTTTTTGAGAGATTGTATATTAGAGAGAATTAATTTTGGGGGCGAATGTATTGATGCTATTAAAGAAAAATAAAGCGTTAGCTATTTCTATGGGAATATTTTTAGGATTAACAGGTACATCTTTTGCGCAATCAACATCTGATGCAGATAAAGTTTCTTCAGAAAATAAAGTTAGTGTTACTGATAATGAAAATATAAATGCAAATGTAGATAGTTTTAGTGATGTTCCTAAAGGTCATTGGGCTTATGAAGCACTTGATTATTTAGCTCAACATGGTGTCATTGAAGGTTATAAAGATGGAACATTTCAGGGAAATCGAACAATGACACGTTATGAAATGGCAAGTATAGTGGCTAATGCTATGAAATCAGATAAAGGAGATATAGGAGATAAAGCTGTATTAAATCAATTAAAAGAAGAATTTAGCGAAGATTTGAAGCAAATGCAATCACAAATTGATAAAAATACATCCGATATTTCCAAATTAAAAGAAGACGCAGAACGTTTTAAAATTAGTGGTTTTGGTAGAGTATCTTGGGATAATGACAATATCAAAGGTTATAATGACCAAAATGATAATAATCGTTTTTATCTTGATTTAAAAGGTAAATTTAAAGTTAATGATGATTGGAATTTTAATTTTGAAAGTGAAACTAATCAACGTTATGCTCGATATGTAAATTCCGATGGTAAGGTACAATATCATCAAGGTCATGATGATGAGGACGGTGTAATTCAGCGTGTTTGGGCAGAAGGCAATATTGATAAATTGCATGTTGATGTAGGGCGCAGATGGCGCGGTTTAGGTTTTCAAAATGTATTATTGGGTCATGAAACAGACGGTATCGTGCTTGATTATCCTTTAGATAATAACGGTTTAAAAGCATTAGCATTTTATCAAAAACCAACTGATGCAGGTTATGATTTTGCTATGTACGGATTAGGCGTACAAGGTCCTGTTTCTGATAATTTACAAATTAATTTAGCATATGCCCAACTAGATATTGATAAAAATGAATCTCCAGGATATAACGTATATGATGGAAATAAAGAATTAAAAAATACTTTTGGTTCACATGGATTGGTATTGAGTGCAATGTGGAATCCGATGAAAAATATCACACTTATTGGTGATTATGTGCTTACAAATGCTGAAAAAGAACCTGTAGATGAAAATCAACATATTTTTTATATTGATGAAAATACAAGTAAATCTATTCGTTTGAATTATCGTTGGACTAACTTAAATGATCCAGGTTCTTTCCAACTTTATACACGTTGGTTTGACTATGGTCGTCATGGAAATATTATGGGTGATGAAGAATGGGGCTTATTGAAACCAGGCTCTAAAGGATGGGTATTTGGTTTTAAATATGTACCAGCCAAAAATATAGAATGGGAAACAATGTATGAAATTGCTGATATGTATAGTGGTATTTATGGAGAAAAAGATCAGCAATATAAACGTGATTTCATTCGTACACAAGTAGATTTCCATTTTTGATAAATAATATTTTAAAGATAATTTTATAGATAAAAGGAGTAATTTATTATGAAAAAGATTGTTTTATTATGTGCATCTGGTATGTCTACAAGTATGTTAGTAAAAAAAATGCAGGAAGCAGCAAAAGCTGAAAATTATGATTGTGAAATAGCTGCCTATTCAGCAGCAGAAGCAGTGGAAAAAGCTTCAGATGCTGATGTAGTATTACTTGGTCCACAAATTCGTTTTTCTAAAGACAAAATTGCAAAAGAATTACCAGGTGTACCTGTTGATGCTATTGAAATGCGTATGTATGGTCGTATGGATGGTAAAGGTGCTTTAGCATTTGCTAAAAGTTTAATGAAAGACTAAGGGAGAGTAAGTAATGGAAGGTTTAGAATTAATAGCATTCGAGATTATTTCTTCTGTGGGAACAGCACGTAGTTGTTATATAGAAGCAATTAATGAAGCTAAAAAAGGCAATTATGAAAAAGCAGAAGAATTAATTGCTGAAGGTGAAAAAGTATTTATTGAAGGTCATGATAAACACAATGAATTATTGCAAAAAGAAGCATCTGGTGATAATGTAGTCAATTTATTGATTTTACATGCAGAAGACCAATTGATGAGTGCAGAAGGTTTTAAAATTATCGCACAAGAATTTATAGATGTTTATCGTAAAATAAACGTAAAATAAGGAGAATAAAAATGGGATTTCCAAAAGGTTTTTTATGGGGTGGCGCAGTAGCTGCCCACCAACTTGAAGGCGGTTGGCAAGAAGGCGGAAAAGGAATTAGCGTAGCTGATGTAATGACTTTGGGTGGACCAGATAAACCTAGAGAAATTACAGATGGTGTTGTTCCAGGAAAGATTTATCCAAATCATGAAGCTATAGATTTTTATCATCATTATGAAGAAGATATCGCATTGCTTGCTAAAATGGGATTTAAATGTTTCCGTACAAGTATTGCTTGGACACGTATTTTCCCTAATGGTGATGAAACAGAAGCAAATGAAGCTGGTTTAAAATTTTACGATGATCTTTTTGATACACTTCATCGTTATGGAATGGAACCAATTGTTACTTTATCTCATTTTGAAATGCCATATAATTTAGTAACTAAATATGGCGGATGGCGTAATCGTAAATTAGTAGATTTCTTTGTACGTTTTGCAGTTACTGTTTTTAAACGTTATAAAGATAAAGTTAAATATTGGATGACATTTAATGAGATTAACAATCAAAGAGATGTAAATACTGAATTTACAGCATTTACAAATTCAGGTGTACTTTATAAAGATGGTGAAAATAGATATGAGGTTTTATATCAAGTAGCTCATCATGAATTTGTAGCATCTGCATTAGCTGTTATTGAAGGTCATAAAATTAATCCAGATTTTCAAATTGGTTGTATGTTAGCAATGTCTCCAGTATATCCAGCAACTTGTAAACCAATGGACCAAATGGCAGCATTGAAAGAGATGGATCGTACATTTGTTTTCTCAGATGTACAATGCAGAGGACATTATCCAATGTATATATTAAAAGAGTGGGAAAATAAAGGTTATAATATTAAAATTGAAAATGGCGATTTTGATATTTTAGAACGTGGAAAAGTAGATTATTTTGCTTTGTCATATTACATGAGTTTTGTCAGTGAATATGATCCTGAAGGTAAAGAACATATGGGTAAAGAAGTTAAAAATCCATATGTAAAAGCTTCTGATTGGGGTTGGCAAATTGACCCAGTTGGATTACGTTATATGTTAAACGTGATTTCTGAACGTTATGAATTACCAATGATGATTGTTGAAAACGGAATTGGTTTACATGAATATCCAGATGAAACAGGTGTAGTGCAAGATGATACACGTATAAAATATTTCTCTGAACATATTGCTGAGATGAAAAAAGCTGTAGATGAAGATGGTGTTACACTCATGGGATATTGTCCTTGGGGACCTATTGACCTCGTATCAGCAAGTACAGGTGAAATGGAAAAAAGATATGGATTTATTTATGTAGATAAAAATAATCAAGGAAAAGGTACATTAAAACGCGTACCGAAAAAATCTTTTTATTGGTATCAAAAAGTAATTAAAACGAATGGCGAAGATTATTCTATTGAATAAGTGAAGGAGTGTAGTTTATGAGTTTAAAGAAAAAAGCTATTGTTAGTACAATGCTTATGGCATTATCCATTACACCAACAGTAATTCCAAATAGTATAGTAACACCATCTATTGTTATGGCAGCACCAGCTAGCGATGTAAAAGCAAGTGAAGCTTTTGAAGTGAATTTCCAAAATGGAATGCCAAAAGGATTTGAGGCTTCTGATGGATGGACAAATGGATATATGTTCAATGTAAATTGGCATAAAGAAAATGTTACATTTGATGGTGGAAACCTTCAATTAATTATTGATAAAGAAAAAAAAGCTGATAAAATACCATATTCTGGTGGAGAGTTTCGTAGTAAAGATTTCTACGGTTATGGAAAATATGAAGTATCAATGAAACCAATAAAAAATGATGGTGTAGTATCTTCTTTCTTCACATATACTGGTCCATCTGATAATAATCCATGGGATGAAATTGATATAGAATTTTTAGGAAAAGATACAACAAAAGTTCAATTTAATTATTTCCGTGATGGAAAAGGTGGACATGAATATTTATATGATTTAGGTTTTGATGCATCTGAAAGTTTCCATACTTATGGCTTTGAATGGCATAAAGATAAAATTATTTGGTTTGTTGATGGTAAAGAAGTATATCGTTTGGAAGGAACAACAATTCCGGTAACAAAAGCTAAACTTATGATGAATGCTTGGTGTGGAACAGGTGTAGATGAATGGTTGAATGCATTTGATGATAAAAATTTACCTGTAAAAGCAGAATATCAATGGATAAAATATACTCCATTTACTGAATAAGGAGATATTTGATTATGTATAATAAGAAAAAACTCAGTCAAATTATTTTATCTGGATTAATGGCGGTAAGTTTTTCATCGATATCACTACCTATAGAAGCAGCTGATATGGGGCTACATGTTGACCAAGTAGGATATCTGCCAAATTATTCAAAAGTAGCAATGGTAACTGACTCTAATGATACTACTTTTGAAATAATTGATACAAAAGATAATAAAGTTGTATTTAAAGGAAATTTATCTGAACCTAAATATGATAAAATTTCTGAAGAAACTTTACGTAAAGCCGATTTTTCTTCTTTGAATGTACCAGGAACATATATTTTAAAAGTAGGTAATCGTGAATCATATGATTTTGTAATTGGTGATGATGTCTATGATGTACCTATGGTACAAAGTTGGCGTTCATATACTTTATCAAGAACTAATACTGCTATAAATGATGATAAAGTTTCTGGACTAAAATTAGAAGGTGGACACAAGCAAGATAAAGAAGCTCGTGTTTATTTCTCTGATAAATTAAATAATAAAGGTGATAAAATAGATGTTAGTGGTGGATGGTATGATGCAGGAGATTATGGTAAATATATAACAACAGGAGCATTAAGTAGTGCTGAATTATTGTTAGCATATGAAGCAAATCCCGACCATTTCACTAAAGGTCAATTGTTATTTCCAAAAGGCATAGAAAATAATACAAATATGCCAGATGTTTTATCAGAGGTAAAATTTGAACTTGACTGGATGGAAAAAATGCAACGTGAAGATGGCAGTACATTCCATAAAGTATCAGGTTTGACTTGGCCAGGATTTGATATTTCTCCAGATACAGATAAGCAAGATAGATATATTTTTAGTACAGCTACTTCTAGTACAGCTATGTATGGTGCAAGTTTAGCAATAGCTTCACGTGTATATGAACAATATGATAAAGATTATGCTAAAAATTTAAAACAAAATGCTGAAGCTGTTTGGCAATATTTAGAAAAAAATCCTAAACCAATTTATCGTGTTGATGAAGGACAAGAAAATGGTTCAGGCCCATATAATAAAAATACAGATCTTGAAGAACGTTTATGGTTAGCTGCAGAAATGTTTAGAACAACAGGTGATGCTAAGTATGAATCTTATTTGAAGAAAGAGTCTAAACGTTTAACTGATAAACCAAGCTTTTTTACATGGGATGATACTTTAGCTTTAGCACAATTTGCATATGCTAAATCTAATAATGCAGATAAGCAACTTCAAAATAAAGTTATTAATGCTTTAAGTAGTTATGCAGACGATATTTGTACAAGTATAAAAACAGATGGTTTTAATTGTTCTTTAAAAGAAAATGAATATACATGGGCTTCAACTAAAAATGCTTTGACTAAAGGTGATATTTTATTAATGGCATATCAAATTAAGCCAAAACAAGAATATTTAGAAGGAGCACTAGCACAAATTCATTATCTTTTTGGAAGAAATTCACTTGATAAGAGTTTTATGACTGGTGTAGGAGATAATCCACCATTACATCCACATAATCGTATCCATGAAAGCACAGGAGCTTATGTTTCAGGTCTTGTTGTCGGTGGACCAAATCATGTTATAGGTGGAGATCCAGACCAAACAGAATACTTGAACAGTGGAAATATTCCTATAGCAAAATCTTATCTTGACGTGGTAGGTTCTTGGTCTACAAATGAATATGCTATAGATTATATTTCATCTGCTGTTTATGCTTTATCTTGGTTTGCAGAACCAGATTCAGTTAAAGTTGAAGATTTAAAATATAATAAGTAAATAAAAATTGCTTTCTAATTTAATTATTAGAAAGCAATTTTTTTATACATATATTTATAAAACAAAAAAAGCTCCGATAAAATCGAAGCTTTAATTTACAAAATGGTGGGCAGGGATGGATTCGAACCATCGTAGCCTACGGCGACGGATTTACAGTCCGTTCCCTTTAACCACTCGGGCACCTACCCATTACAAATGGTGACCTTGGCAGGACTCGAACCTGCGACCTTTTGATTCGTAGTCAAACACTCTAATCCAGCTGAGCTACAAGGCCATTTGTTTATTGCTCTCACAAGCAACTTCTATATAATAGCATAGATATATTTTTTTGGCAAGTGTTTTTTATAAATTTTTTTTAAGAAAAAGAATCTTCACCAAAACGCATATATTCTTTGCGATACTCAGAAGGCGTCTCTCCAATATATTGTGTAAATAATTTAGTGAAATAAGGAGCATGTTGAAAACCTACAGTATAGCTAATATCTGTTATACTCAAAGAAGTTTTTCTTAATAATGTACATGCTTTACTTAGACGATATTGTTGTAAATATTGACTAGGACTGATTTTTAAATATTTTTGAAATAATTTAAAGACATATGTTCTGTCGATATTATTGGCGGTAGCAATATCAGAAATACTGATATTGTCAGCATAATTTTTGTGAATGTAATTTAAAATAGCATTGAAATAAACTTCTGTAGTTGAAAGTTCTGCTTTTTGTTTTAAGCGTAAATGATTACCAAGATAGTCAAATAATAAAAAAGTTGTAGAAATACTTTTAAAATAACGTTCTCGTTGAAATTCTTGATAAATTTTTTCAAAAAGATTTTTAAGATGTGTATCTAATTCATTATGAATAATATACGTTTCTGGGCTTAATCCGCACATGCTTAAAAGTTTGTGAATTTGCTTTCCGCGTAAACCGATCCAATGATAACTCCAAGGATTTTCAGGTAAAGGATAATATTTGTTTTTTGTATAAGGCGGTATCATAAAAATATCGCCAGCTTTGATATGGTTTTGTTTATCTTCGATTTGAAAAATACCTTCACCGGCAATGCAATAATGAATTACCCAATAATCAATAGGAACAAATTCATAAGGTTTAGTTGGCTTACATTCTTCATAACCACATTCATAGAGGTGGAAATCTTCGCTTATAGGATTGTTGTTGAATAAAACACTTACATCATTTTTAAAGATTTTTCCCATAAAAACACCTTCAATATTTTTATTTGAGTATATTATAAGAAGAATTCTTGAGATAGTCAATGCAGCATTGTCAACATAAGTATAAAAAATCAACAAATATATATTTTAAATATAATATTTTATCAACATAAATATAAAATATTTCAACATAGCTGATAGAGTCTGATAAGGGCAAATGCTATAATAATAATCGAAGTAAATACGTATATACTTGATAAAAAGATTGATAATTTGTTATTTTTATTATCTTTTATTTATTAAATTAAAAAGAATAATAAGAATATACAGAAAAGGAGAATTGTTATGGATAATCAAAGAGCGAGATTAGGTCAAATAGCTTTAATGATGATGACTTTTTCGGCAGTATATACTTTTCCAAGTATTATTAATAATAGCATACAAATTGGATTAGCTACTATTCCAGCTTATATATTTGGTTCTGTTTTCTATTTCTTACCATTTATTTTGATGATGAGTGAATTTGCTTCAGCAAACTCTGATAAAGAATCTGGTATTCATAGTTGGTTAGAATGCGTTTTAGGTTCTAAATGGGCATTTTTAGGTGCATGGTGTTATTTCTTTGTAAATTTATTCTTCTTTGGTTCTTTATTGCCACAGACATTAATTCAAGGTTCTTATGCACTTTTTGGTACGAACGTTTTTGTGGGCGATAATTCTACATTGATTATTGCATTAGTTTCAATAGTGTTATTCTGGATTGCAACATATGTTTGTATCAAAGGTGTAAGTTGGATTTCTATTGTTACAAACTTAGCAGGTAGTGCCAGATTATTCATGGGTATAGCGTTTGTTATCTTAGCGTTTATCGTAGTATTTGGTTTAGGTGAAGCTCCTGCACAAGAATTTTCTATGGAAACAATCACTCCAAGATTTGATTGGACTTTCTTTATGACTATGGCTTGGGTTTTACAAGCTTGTGGTGGTGGTGAAAGTATTGGTGTTTACATAAAAGATGTAAAGGGCGGTAATAAAACTTTTATAAAGGTAATGGTATTATCCACTATCTTTGTTGGTTTGATGTATGTATTAGGTTCCATTGCCGTAGGTTTAGTAGTTCCTACAGCTGCATTACAAAATAACTTTGCTAATGGTATTTTTGATGTATTTAAAATTTTAGGTACACATTTTGGTATTCCAGGCGATATCATGGTTCGCTTAGTAGGTGTAATTTTATTCTTAGGAAGCTTAGGTTCTTTAGCTCTTTGGACAGCAGCTCCAGTAAAAGTATTCTTCTCTGAAATTCCAGAAGGTATTTTTGGTAAATGGATTGTAAAAACTAATCATGAAGGTAACCCAACAAATGCTTTAATTGTACAAGGTATCGTAGTTAGCGTATTGCTCATTATTCCAGCTTTAGGTATCGGAAATATGGATAGCTTCTTACAGATGCTCATCAATATGACAGCAGCAACATCTTTATTACCAGTATTATTATTATTGATTGGTTATATCGTTTTACGTTGGAAAAAAGACGATATGGATAGAAGCTTTAGATTTGGTAGTAGAAATTTTGGTATCTTTGCAGGTGTATTCTTATTACTTGTATTCATTTTCGTATTCTTCATGTCTACAGTTCCAGACCCAACATTAATCATGCAATATTTAGATGGTACATTACCTCAAGATGCAGCAAATCCTATTTTAACACTTGTTTATAACGTATTAGGTGTAGTAGTATTTATGGGTATTGCTTGGATTTGTTGGAACCGTTATGAAAAGAAATTAAATCAAAAATAATAAATAAATTTAGATATTATTTAGGAGGAATTTTTTATGAAAACTTGGGAAAATCATCAAATTGATGGAATTAATAGAATGCCAGCAAGAGCACATTTCTTGACATTTCCATCTAAAGAAAAGGCACTTTTAAACAACAATAGATATACTCATGCATTTAAAAATTTAAATGGCGTTTGGAAATTTATGTTTTTAGATGCTCCAGAATATAGTCCAGAAGGTTTCTTTAATAGTGATTTTGATGTAACTAAAATGGACGATATCACAGTTCCAGGAAATTGGCAGTTACAAGGCTACGGCAAAATGCACTATTCTGATTTATGGTATAATTTCCCTATTAATCCACCATATGTACCAACAGAAAACCCAACAGGTATTTATAAACGTACATTTTTTGTAGAAGAAAGCTATCGCGATAAAAAAATCATCATTAGATTTTGCGGTGTAGACTCTGCATATCACTTATGGATTAATGGCAAGGAAGTAGGCTATAGCAAAGTTGCTAGAAATGAATCTGAATTTGATATTACAGATTTAATCCGTGTAGGCGAAGAAAATGATGTAACTGTTCGTGTATATCAATGGTCTGATGGCACATATTTAGAGGACCAAGATATGTGGTGGGAAAGTGGAATTTTCCGCGATGTAGAATTAATAGGTGTGCCTAAAGATGGTATCAATGATTATAAAGTAATTGCTGATTTAGATGATGAATATAAAAATGGTATTTTCAAAGTAGAAGCTTTCTTACGTACAACAAAAGAAGTTAATGTTACTTTTGAATTAGTAGATGCTGGTGAAAATACTGTATTTACAAAAACTGTAGTAGCTAAAGAAGGCAAAGCTTGTATTGATGAAGTAATCGCTGATGTAAATCATTGGACAGCAGAAACTCCTTATTTATACAAATTATTTATGACTGTAGAAGATGACGGTCAAATTGTAGAAGTTATTCCTCAAAATGTAGGTTTCCGCAATATTAGATTAAATGGCGAAACTTTCTTAGTAAATGGTGTAGCTATTAAATTTAAAGGTGTAAACCGTCATGATTATAGCCCACAAAATGGTCGTGTAGTATCTAGAGAAGAAATTGAAAAAGATATTATTTTAATGAAACAATTCAATATCAATGCAATTCGTACATCTCATTATCCTAATTCTTATTATCTATACGATTTATGTGATGAATATGGTATGTATTTAATCGCTGAAACAGATTTGGAATGTCATGGTTTTGAATTGACTGGCGATTATAAATGGATTACAGATGATCCTTCTTGGGAACTTGCTTATGTTTCTAGAATGACTCGCATGATTGAACGCGATAAAAACCATCCTGCTATTATCTTCTGGTCTTTAGGAAATGAATCTGCTTTTGGTTGCAATTTCCGCAAAATGACAGATGTAGCACATGAAATGGATCCTACAAGATTAGTTCATTATGAAGGCGACTTTGATGTAGAATCTGCTGATGTTTATTCTACAATGTACACATGGATTGAAAATCCAAAGAAACCATATCTCATGAAAGATATCATTGAAAAATCTAAAAAACCACATGTTCACTGCGAATATTGCCATGCAATGGGTAATGGCCCAGGAAACTTAAAAGATTATCAAGATTTAGTATATGCTCATGATAAATTACAAGGTGGTTTCGTTTGGGAATGGTTTGACCATGGTATTGAATCCTTCACAGAAAGTGGAGAAAAATATTATCGCTATGGCGGAGATTTTGGTGATGACCCAAGCAATAAAGATTTCTGCATCGATGGCTTAATCATGCCAGATAGAACACCATCTCCAGGTTTATATGAATATAAAAAAGTTATTGAACCAATTACAACTACTGCTGTAGATATTCAAAAAGGTATCATAAACTTATTAAGCCGTTATGATTTTGCAAATTTAGATAGATTTAACCTCGTTTATAAAGTTATGGAAGATGATGTAATTCTTCAAACTGGATTTATGGCTGTTCCTTCTATTGAAGCTAGAGCAAATAAAGACATTACATTACCATATGATTTATCTGCAATTAAAGTAAAACCAGGAGCTCATTACTATGTAAATATTTCTTATCAATTAAGAGAAGATACAAGCTATGCTTCTAGCGGTCATGAACTTGCTACTGCTCAATTTGAATTACCTTTATATAAAGAAGGTATCGTGGTAAGACCAGAAGGTATTTTAAATGTTGAAAAAGAACATACTACTTTACATGTAAAAGGCGCTAACTTCTCTTTAGACTTTAACTTAGTAAATGGTAATTTAATGAATATCGTTCGTGATGGTATGCAAGTATTGAGCAAAGGTCCTCGCTTAACTTTATGGAGAGCACCTATCAGCAATGATATGGAAATCATTGATAAATTGAAAAAAGTATACTTCTTACATCTTGAACATGAAGTAGTGATGAATATTGATTATCACATGGAAGGAAATATCTTAAAAGTAGAAGTAGATACAATCAATAGTACAACTAATAGTGCATGGCACTTCAAAACAAAATATGTATATACAGTATGCCCATCTGGCGATATCTTAATTGATGTAGAAGGCACTCCTTCTGGTAGAGTTGATTTAGCACCAGATATGTTACCTAGAATTGGTGTAAGCATGCACTTAGATAAATCTATGGAACATGTACGCTATTTCGGTATGGGACCTGGTGAAAACTATGCAGACTCTAAAGAAGCAGCGCAAATGGGCTTATATGCAAATACTGTAGATGGATTATTTACAAACTATGTAATTCCTCAAGAAAATGGAAATCATATGGGTTGTAAATGGGTATCTATGACAAATGACAGAGGTATGGGTCTTTTAGCATCAACTGAAGGTGATTTTAATTTCAGTGCTTCTTGGTATGAAGATAAAGATTTAGATGATGCAAAACATACTTGTGATTTAGTAAAACGTGATTACATTGTATTTAATGTAGATTACAAACAAAATGCTTTAGGTACAAATTCTTGTGGTCAGTGGCAATTAGATAAATATCGTGCAAAATTTGAAGACTTTAAATTATCCTTTAGATTGACTCCATTTAATAATAAAGAAGTTTTGGATAAACATTTAGCTGCTGAAAGAATTTGTCTTGATAAATAATAAAATAGCCTCTAATAAAATTATAATATTATGTACCCTAATGTTTTTGTTAGGGTACAATTTTTTTTATAAAAATAAAAGCACTAATAGTTATTATACTTACTATTAGTGCTTTAGTTTTAAATGATGATGAAAAACAAAAAAGCTCCGATAAAATCGAAGCTTTAATTTACAAAATGGTGGGCAGGGATGG
>ENA-OPCM01000162-OPCM01000162.1-human-gut-metagenome-genome-assembly--contig:-NODE-162-length-50916-cov-3.396905_pt1 | contig 50916 bp, 81 predicted proteins | sample MGYA00241252_ERZ501484 | MGnify/ENA primary metagenome ERZ501484 (study PRJEB25962, sample SAMEA2042583) | human gut metagenome | biome: human gut; feature: human-associated habitat; material: faeces...
CCGCCAGTTCAATCCGGTAGGTCGCGGCGGTATAGGAGCTAACATTCGCTTGGGCGGGAGAGTTTATTTTAACCTTGAGGTCAATGCCAACGTGTTGGGCGACAAGTACAACTCCAAGAAGGCGGGCAATCCGGACTGGGTGTTCAACGCGTTAGGAGGCTTGGTCATCAAGTTGGGCAAGACACACAAGAAGGTGGTCGAAGAAGCTCCCGAGCCGGTGGCTCCACCCGTGATACCGGAAAAACGCGAACCGGTGACTCCGAAGAAGGCCGAACCGGTAGTGGAGAAAGCCAAAGTGGAAAAATTGCAGGAGAATGTGTTCTTTAAACTTAATTCAGCCGTAATCCGTGCGTCTGAGGAAGCTAAAATAGAACGTCTGGCCGCTTATCTCACCGCCAACCCGCAAGCGAAGGTCGTGATTTGCGGATATGCCGACAAAGCTACGGGCACTCCTAAAATCAATGATGCACTTTCGCTGAAACGCGCTCAGGCCGTGTCGAAGGCCTTACAGGTCAAAAAGATAGATGCGGGCAGGATACGAGTGGAACATAAAGGAGATACCGTACAACCTTTTACAGAGGTTGAAAAGAACCGCGTATCTATTTGCATAGCCGAATAATTTGACTTTTGGATGTTTTGCGACCGCCGTGAAAGGAAAAGGTTGGTTGGTTTCCGATAAAAGAGGGTGTTTGTCGGGAGACCTTTCATGGCGGTTTTTTTATTCAATGCAGTTTATGGGAAAAGAGGATGTTGAAGAAAAACATGTCAAGCGTACGCAGAAAGATTATACGCTTGACTTTAAACTTCGTGTAGTACGAGAACTGGAGACTTCCCACATCAGTATGAATGCCATTTCACGGAAGTATGGAATACAGGGGGAGAGCACGGTGAGCAGATGGTTGGAGAAATACGGTGCGCGGGATGCAGACGGAAATGTGGCTGCCCTCATGTTCCGGAAGAAGCGTCCGCTTTCAGGACTGGAACAAAGAAACCTTGTTTTGGAACATGAACTGTCACTGTTGAGAGAAAAGCTGAAACAGAAAGGGTATAAAGAAGCTTTTTATGAAGTGTTGTTGAATATGTTGGAGAGGGGATACCGCGTAGAAATTTATAAAGATAAGGATAAATTAGGTATAAAATCGGGAAGGTAGTTTTTGCGCTTCCTGAAAAGGAAACCGGCAGACCGGCTTTTTAAAAGGTTGGAAAACGAAAGTAGGAGAAAAGCTTCATCTTGCTTTCCTCCTACTTGATTGTTTTGTGTTTTGTTTTCTCTTAACTTGATTATATAATAACATATTTTTGTTTTGTTGTCAATATCTTTGTTTTAATTTGTTGCAATAGAATAGGAGCATGATTTCTCATGCCCCATAATTCTCTACTGTATTTTTATATTTATATAATCCATATGTTCTGCCTCTTCTCTGAGAATTCCAATAATCTTTCCTCTGCACATTGCAATCCTACTTGGTATTCTCCATGCTTCTCCCTCCCATACTTTTACATTATGTCTTATGTCACAATCCTGCCAAATAGTCACAAGCTCATTGTGTGAGAATATCCAATCAACCATTTTCCTAATTTCTAATGGTTTCTTATCATCTGTACTTCCCATTCTTACCTCCTTTGTTATTGCATCAACTTCTATACCTATTTCAGCGGCTTCATTGTTTAATTCTTCTACTCTTCTATAATCCATTATATCAACCCTTCCTCTATACATTCCTGTAATTTCTCACAACCTCTACAACCAATCAAAAGACACCCTTTGCAGGTCTTCCTTTCAACTCCAAGACAAAGCTCTGTTCCAGAGAATTTACAAATTGATTCTAAACCACAACCTTTTTCAATATCTATTGGTTCGGGTTCATCTAAATAAAATATTTCTTTTAATTTGTTTTTGATAAAACTAAACATTAAAATTTTTCCTCCTTAAATTTTTGTTTGCTCTTTGGTAGATAACCACACATTGCAATACAATAACTATCTGCTAAATCATCATTGACTTTACAAGGCACTTTCTGACCGTTTATTTTGACCTGTATAACCCCTTTAGTGCCTTTACCCTTATATTCCTCCACTATGTATTTTAAAAACCCTCTTGACTTCATATAAAGGATTGTACGGTATTTTTTAGGGTCAATACCATATTTGTTTTCTAATGGTTTACTGCTACCTACTATTTGACTTTTCCAGAAACGTGTATCTACAGAATATACAGGTATCTCATCACAATAATAAAAGAAATCAATTATAGTTGCTACCAATGCACCTGTTGATTTGATGTAGGCTTCTGAAAGAAATCCTTGTGAACGTAAACGAATTCTCTCTGTCAATACTAATGGATTTTTTATATCATACTTCGACATAATTCCTTCAAGAGTATTTCTTAGCGTTACCCTCTTTTCTGAGTTGCTATTACAGACTTTATAATCAACCGAAATCATATCAATAATATATTTGTTTTTTAAAACTGTTATTCCTGTGCGTTTATAACTCTGGTCTATGCCTATTACCCATTCAACCATCATTCTTTACCACTTAATAAATCAACATCTTCTGCAAAATCATTTATATACTTTTCTGCCAGTCTTCTATCATTATGCCCTTTTTCTGGATGTTCCATGTTCTCAATATAATGCATTTGTTTATCTCTAAACCATGCTGTATCTACCATTATATAGTCAGAACCATCTAACAAATATAATAAAAGCTTTCCTTTAATCTTGCCACAAAAGATATATCTTTTCTCTTTTTTTCTGCCCTCTTTGTTAATTGAAAAAATATCACCGAATATTATTGTTTTTGCCATACTCTCTTAAAAACCTTTCCTTTCTTCTTTTTGCTAAACCCTTTTGAAACCTTTCTTTTTCTTCCAGTGTATTTATTGGTTCTGTTTTCCCTTCCAAATAATTTTCTCTCAAAACTCTTAATTGTATATTTTCTTTGTGTTTCCTTATCCAATCCTTTTGCACCGTTTTAAATTGTTGCAATGTCTGATTCCAAATCAAATATTCATTGTCTATTCTGCCACAATATTGGCAAACATATTTGTTTCCACTTTTGGTAAAGAATCTAAACAACTGCCCCTGTTTTATTGTTTTAACCATTCAATGCATTTCTCCTTTGTTGTAAATACTGGATATAAGTCTGTTGTTTTAAATCCAGTATTTATTGTTTGGTTACCAAACCTATAATGATTTACTACTTGTCCATTTTGTAACTTCGCATTCAATTCTTTATCCGTTGTGCATTTAAGTGCATAAAAATGATAACGTATTCCTTCTGTTGTAATTGTCACCATTTCAACTCTGCCCTTGAATATAATGTTTTTCTTTCCACCCTGCTTCTTTGCACAGAATACAAGGTACACAATATCATTTGGCTCACACAACACATTTGCCAAATATGACACTTTGCTTTCCTCCTTTCTCTTGTGAGGATGCATACACTCCTTTTCCTCACAATCCATGCAATCAAGATATGTAACATACATCCCCATTGGTTTACAATATTTTGCCATTATGCTACCACCGTTCTGCTACCAAACACTAATGCTTCTGTTTCATCCCATAATGAAACTTTTACTTTTCTTTCATTCTTTTTTGTTTCATTGAATTTTCCGAAATGATGAACTTCTAAAATTGTAACAAACTTTGCTGTTCTCTTTACAACCTCATATTTTACTGTGTCCTCACCATAAACTTTTCCAACTTCAAATTTTCTCATTATCTTGTTCTCCCTTCTGTTTTTGCTCTCTCTATTGTTTACACCTATATAATAACATAGGGGCTGAACTATGTCAACCCCTTTTTGTTTTATTCCTCTACTAATTCAAAATAATGCGCTAACCACTCGAACACAAATGGAAGATGATAAGAACCAAAGCCTAATGTGTCCATTTCCTGCCCTACCTCCTTATAATGGATACAGAAGTAAGGTTTTAAAACAGAACCAGAAACAACAATCTCCGCATTTGTTACTTTAATTTTCTCATCAGATTTCTCCGCAAGCTCACTATTTAATAATTCATTTTTCATTTCATCATTTTTAGCCATTTTTATTTCCTCCATTTGTTAATGATTTTAAAAAATAAGTTTAATCCAAATTTAAAAGACACAACAAGTATTGCAAGATAAACACAAATAAGCGGTGGCATAATAATTGTATACATGACTAATTCCATTATTCTATCCATATTAAATCCTCTCTTTCTCTTTTCCATAGCAGACTTCTCTCATGTTACAAACTTCTGCCATTTTGCAATTATATCCTGTGCAATTCTTTGACCTCTTAACTAATCTATTATGTTTCATCAATCTATGTTTTGCTTTCTGTATGTTTTCTAGCCGCTTAATATATTTTGCAATTTCCTCATAATTATACTCATAACAAAACACTTTGATTTCCTGTGTGTTTTTGTCCTCACACAAAACAAACCCTTTATGTATTCCTGTTAAATGCATATACAGTTGTAATTGCTTCCTACCTGTTTTATGATATGTTCCTTTGTCTATCATATTTTTAAATTGATATGTGTTTACTGATTTAATCTCTACAACGTATCTCTCACCATCTATACAGCAAATTATGTCGGGAGTATAGGATAAATCGTATTCATCACGAAAACGGCTATAATCGCAATCTAGCGGCTCACACAACCCCCCTCTGATAAATAATCTTTGCCATTTCTCATGTATAGCATCCCCTTCGCTAAATATTCTTTTTAGTCCTACCTGTACTTGTTCCCCTTGCTTCTGTTTATAAAATATACTTAGTACCTGTTGCCGCAAACAAAACTTTTTATCTGATACAATAATAGCAGATGCATGAAGTCCTTTTCTTTCTGTTGTATCCGCACCTCTTGTCATTACAGAGCGTAAGAAAACCAATTCCTGCTCTATATTTTTATCAAGATAATGCAAACTATTCAATTTATGTTCTAATTCTGTTTCCTGTGTAGATTGTATCCGAGTAAATGTTTTCTTTGCTTCTTTTTTGATTTCATCTAAAAGACCCATTGTTCTGCACCTCTATTGATATTATATCTTTTTTTTGATATTTTGTCAAGTCAACAAATCTTTCTATAGCACTTTGCTCGTTCGTATCATAACAAAAAAATGTACATATTGTGTTATATTCCAAATCACTCCTTTTATATCGTAAACAATAAAAATTTAATCCAGTTTCCTTCATCCTTTGTATTTTTCTCTCCTTTCTGTCATAATTTCTTTTCTCACATCCTGCAAATCCTCAAATGGAATAAACCCTCTATCATAAATCAATGGAATTTCACACTCGCCTTTTGGATTACAAACTTTTGATTTTACAACTTTGCACTTCATAATCATTCCGATAGTTTCTTTACTTGCTGTATTATATGGGTTGTGATTTGGAATATCAATGTAACCCTTTCGTGCTACCTGTATCCTTAAAGAACAACTATGTTTTAATTTATGACCGCCCGGTGTTTGTATATTGTCTCCAAACGGCAAAGCGTTCATTTTGTCTCGAATCTGATTGATAAATATAACAGTTGTTCCTGTTTGTTCTATTACATCCTCTAAGGTTGGCAAGTATTTGTCCATCAATCTGGCAACACCACCGATTCTTGTTTCTTGTTCACTATCTGTATTTACAGCCTTTCTGATTTTGTCTATATCATCTTTTGGTTGCATTGATGGCACACTATCAATAATAATTAATGGAATACCTTCCTCAGCGAATCTGATTGCTCTATTAAATGCTTTTTCACCATATCTTGCTCTGTATACTAACATCTGTTTTGGTTTGTTCCCAAACACTTTTGCTCTATCTGAATCAAACGTACCTTCAATCGGAATATCTAAACAAATTTCATGCTGTGAACATAAATGATATGCCAAAGAAGTTTTTCCTGCGGATTCACCTCCAAAGATTTCTATTGTTCTTCCTTTTGGCATACCTCCGCCAATTATGTTATCAAGCTCTGTCAACCCTGTACCCCATCTGGGAATTTTCAGAACACCATTTTTACTGCCTAAACTATAAACAGAACCATCACCCTCTTTTTTTGATATTTCCGAACATAACTTCATAATTGCTTCTCTGTTCATTTGTTTCATTTTCTTTTCCTCTCTTCATTTGCATCTATCCAATATTCACAACTTGTATGATAATTTACATCATCTAAATATAAATCTGAATCAGAATTGTTGCAAAACAAAACTCCTCTTGCAAATTCACTGTATAAACAATTTGAACAACACTCTGGCTTATCTGGCTTAATAATCTTCATTTTTTAAATCCTCCATTTCCTTTGCGCTTATCCCAACAATACCTGCACTTTCCTTTGAATCTGTTGCTTTAAAAAATGCTCCCTTTCTTTGTGGATACATAAACTCAAACATAAGATAGTTCATTGCATCCAACAAATACTCTTTGTTTCCTGTTTCATTATATTTTTCAATGCATTTCTCTTCTGTTTTTAATGCATCAACATACCCTCTTCCAAAATTCTTTGCCGCTGTACCATATTTATAAAATGATACCTTAACCCTGTTTTCTCTAAGTTTATCCACTTCATGTGAATACTCTTTTCCCGATATATAATTATTCATTATGTTTACTCCTTTCTTTGATATATCTTTCTTGTTGTTCATCATCTATCCTTTTATCATAATCTGTTTTGTTTTGAATAACCTCATATGAAATAACCATTGTAACAATCAAAGTTATGATAAAGATTATCCCACAACCCATCTTTCCCTCCTTACTTAGCCATCATCGTGCTATTGTACTTCACGACTCTGCTAACATATCTCTTTTCATTAAATTCTAACGCACCTTGTTCTTCTAGGATGTTTATTACTCTACTTGTCACCGCTCTGCCTTTACATCTATCATAGAAATCATCATAATCTAAAAACTTACCATTCTTCTTCCTTTCAATTTCTATCTCCGTGGCGGCTTTGTCTCCTATTCCTTTAATAATGCTCATACCCTGTTGTATAACCATTTCACCATCATAATTTCTTAATGACGTTCTAGCTGTCTGATTTACATGGGGCAACATAACCACAACACCATCTTTCACAGCACACTCTGCATATTTAAAAATGTTTGCTTCATTCAATGCATATTTCATTTTTACATACCAGAATTCTGTAGGGTGGTGTACCTTATACCACATCTGGTCTACACTGATTAAAGAATACCCTGTACTATGTCCTTTGTTAAAACCATAGATTAACATACTACCCCATAAACTATCTGTTTGCTTTCTTGTTAATCCTTCACTTCGGCAACCCTTATAAAAATCTTTCTTCATCTGTTCAATGATTGGTATGTACTCTGGTTTTGTTAAGTTCTCCGCTTTCTTCATAATTTTTAATAAATCAAAACTCTGTGGGGCTGTTAAATGTCCTACCTTCTGAGCAACCTCTACAGTCTGTTCTTGGTATAGCATTGTTCCATATGTTTCCTTCGTGTATTTATAATATGGTGTGTTTTTATCTGCCTTACCAGATAATTTGTTATACGCATATGTTTCATGCATCTTTAATTGTAATGGTGCAGGTCTGTTCAACGCATTTACTGCAATAACATCATTCATGCAATCACATTGTATCATATCAAGAATTTTCTTTGGTGCAGATTTCTCCATCTGAAATATCCCATCTGTATTTCCTGCTCTAAAATTATCATAAATATCTTTTTCTTCTCTGTCCTCATCTGTTATTCTATGTCCTGTATACTCTCTTAACTCTTTTGTTTCAGACAATGTTTTAAGACCTAACATATCAAACTTAATACAATTAATATGCTCCAAATCGTTGAGGTCATAACAAGATGAGTATGCATCTTTACCACGTCTTATGATACAAGTATAGTTTGATATGTCTGTGCCTACTACAGCCACCCCAGCGGCATGTTTACCAAGATAACGTATCTTTCCATACATCTTACTAAAATGCTTCATTATGTTATCATACAAGTCATTGTACTCATAATATGTCGCATCATCCTTCAATGCCTGCATATCCAACTCGCCCTCAATCTCATATCCATGTATAAATGCTTTTATTTCTGCAACAATCTTTTTGTTATGGTCTTTGTCAAACTCATCCAATTCGCTACCCGATGTTGGTAAACCACACACACCAGACAAATCATTTATTAAATTGTCAATGTTGTATTCTCCGTAACTACATATCTGGACAGCCTTTCCTTTGTGCTTTGCGATAACATAATTAATAACTTCCTGCCTGCGTTCTGTTTCAAAATCAATATCTATATCTGGCATTTTCTTTTTGTCCTTACGCATAAACCTACTAAAATCTAAATTATACTTTATACTATCTACATCTGTTATATTTAATGCATATGCAACTAAACAATTGCAAACCGACCCTCTTCCCGGTCCTACCTCTATGCCACAGGCTCTTGCCCAATTAACATAATCCTGTACCATTAAAAAATAATCATCAAAACCATGATAATGTATTACATCCAATTCTTTCTTACATCTTGTTACATATTTTTTGTTATATTTTCCTTTTTTCTTCAACCCTCTAATTATGTTTTGTTTCAACAACTTATAGCTGTCTCCACCTGTTGAAATTTGCGGAAGTTCAAGTTTACATCCTTCCAAAATATCTCTTTCCACTTTGTTATAAATCTCGTCCATATTGTTTATGTATTCTGTTGCTATTTTCTCCGCTTCTCCCGAAAGAACTTTGTTATAAATTTTTACGAATCTTTTCTTGATTTCCTTTTCAGATGGCATATACCTTTCGCCATATGTTCTTTTTACATCTAATGTTGTTTTACCTATTTCATGCATTTTGCAGTAAGTATCAAAATCTTCCTTACGTCCAAAATGTGAATCAGAAGTTAAAATGCATTTAATGTTTAATGCTCCTGCTAATCTCATAAGCACTAAATCTGTTTTTTCTTGTGTATGTTTTGTATCAATCTTATACGGCTGTATCTCAACATACAAATCTTTTCCGAATATACTTTTAAATTTCTTCAAAATCTTTGTAGCCATCTTTTCATTATTGTTTATTATTGCTTGTGACGTTGCACTTAATATACAAGCTGTGGTACAAATTAAACCTTCTGAATGCTTTTCCAACAATTTAAAATCCACGATTGGTTTATAATAAAACTGTTGTGTATTTGCTTCTGTCATGATATGACAAAGATTCTCATAACCTTTTAAATTCTTGACAAACAAGTTTAAATGATATGATTTTCTCTTAGGATTTTCTTTGTTATATACTGGTTGAAAATAAATCTCACATCCTAATATCGGTTTTATGCCTGCATCCTTACAAGCTAACCAATGCTGTATTAAACCAGATATGTCCCCATGATTACTTGTTCCAAGTGCTTTGTATCCCAACTCCTTTGCTATCTCTACCAATTCTTGCGGCTTTCCGAATCCATCAAAAAAGCTGTGTTCATCATGCCTGTGTAAATCAAAAAATTTACTCATTGTTTTCGCTCCTTACGCTTTATATTATAACAAAAGGGTTGAACTATGTCAACCCCTAAATGCTATTACTTATCAACTCTAATTTCTCTTACTTGGTTTATGTTATAAATTCCGACCCATTGAGAATCTTTAATAATAACAAACACCTTGCCATCATACATATAATCTGTATACTGTTCTTTATCCCAACAAATATAACTACCGTTTGCCATTGTAATTTGAATCATCACTTTACCTCCTAATCCCAATCATCGTCTTCTGTTTCTTCATCGTCCCAATCATCATCCTGCTCTTCATCATCTTCTTCTAAAATATCAATATAATATTCTTTTGTCTTTCTAGGTTTACAATCAAGTCCTCTTTCCTTACACATCTGGTAAAGCTCTCTGGCTGACATTTCCTCATAATCTTCTGTTTCTTCTTCAATATCTGGCTCTGGTTCTACTTTTGTTTTGATTTTTCTTCCTTTTGTTTTAGCTCTAGTTGGCTTTTCTTCGTCTTCTTCAATCTCTGAATTATCAGCAGGATAAGCCTTGTCGATTGCTTTCAGAATTGCCTGTTCTGACATTGGCTTCACTTTCTCATTTCTGAATTTCTTTTTGTCCAAAGGAATAACAGAATAGGTTGTGTTTTGTCCTTTTCCAATTCTCTTTATCTCAAAATCTCTGTCTGTGATAGTTCCATAGGTTTCATACATAGAAGCTAATGCAGGAACGGGAGAACAGTTATTAACCGCAAACATAAACAACTTAACCTCTTTGCTTTCATAATCATATACGCTCCATACATACATATTTCTTGTTCTTAAATCCTCATCCTCACAATACAAGCATTCTCTTCCGAACATTTCTTGGCAAGGAACATTCACACCAAGTTTGAAACTATCATGGAAAGGAATCTCCACACCATCTTCCATGTCATTTAAAAATCTAAGTCTAATTTTTGTCCCCTCTTTGAAAAAAATAAACTTACCTTTATTTGTTCCACTTTTTGCAATCTCATTTTTTATTGCCTGAATTGAAATAGCCATCTTTATATACTCCTTTTTGTTTTATCTTTTTGATATTCTTACATCAAAGTTTTTAATACGAATACAACTAAAATCCTTTACATTTACAACGGCTGTTTGAATCTGCACATAGCCACTATTCTTTTTTGGGTCTTTATAAACTGTCTTTATAACATCCATAATCTTGTCAATACTTGCAAGCTGTTCATTCTTTAAATCCTCAGAAAGTATTTTTAAAAGTTCTTCATCAAATTTTGTTTTATCTTCATACCTTTCATAACCAATTAAAGATTCATACTCTTTACAAATTGTTTCATATTCTTCCGAAAACTCGTCATACTCCTTAACAATATTATCTTGTAAAACCATCTGCTTTCCTGTGATATGCAATAATTCTATATCCGTTTCAATGCTTACCTTTAATCTCATTTAATTCTCGCCTTACCTTTCTCAACGACTTTTTAATTTGTTCTTTCGTCATTTCTCCAACGTCTTTGTTTGGTATCTCAAATCTTATTACTCTAAAATATCTCTTTAAAAGTTCTGTTCCTTTTATCCCTGATTTATCATTATCTAAAACGGATACCACTGTCTTAATGTTTTTTTCTTTGAGTTTTTCTATCTGTTCATCTGATATATGCCACCCTAATAAAGCAACAACATTTCTCAAATGCCCTTTTGTTTTAAGATTTAAACAATCAAGATAACCCTCACAAATAAACACTATACTTCCCTTTTCATATGTACCACTTAAAGTATCCCTTTTTCTAAAGCCTTCATTATAAAGGTACTTTCGCTTTTGCTCTACATATCTATTTGTCGTTCTTGCTACATATCCTTTAAATATCCCATTGTCTAATATGGGGAATATAATTGGATATGCTATATTATAAGATACCCTGCAATCCGCTGTGTTTAAATCCTTCTTTGTAAATCCCCTGTTATGCATATACTCATATGCCCTTTGTTCTTCTTCTTCCAAATCTCCATACCAATCCATTGTTTTCAAACCATAAAAATAATCGTCTGCTTCAATAATTGCTTGGTGATTGTTTATTTTTTTCTTTTTCTTATATTTCGCATTTATCTTTTTAATTTCCTTACTATTCAGAATCCTTTCGAGATAAATGCAGGTCTGTAAATCATTCAACTCTGGCTGTGCATTTTTAACAAAGTCATATGCATTACCATATAAGCCACAACCAAAACAAAAGAATGTGCCATCAGAAAGATTTATTCTCATTGAAGGGTTTATATCATCATGGAAAGGACAAACTATGCTGAACTCAGACGTTGGAACATCATCATTTATTATTCCATAGAATACCAAGACTTTTAATAAATCTTTTCCTGTATATTTTCTTCTCATTTTTTAATTTCCGTTAACTTGATATAAGGCTTTCCTAATTCCACATCATAACAAGAATTTAATTGCTTTTTCTTTATCACTCCTGTTTGATATGCATTATCAAGTTTCGTTTCATTTACTACCTCTTGAACTTCTATAAATTTCTTAAACTCTTTTGGCTTTACCCCACAGGTTTTAAGATATTCAATAAGACCTCCCATATCACTAACAACATATGTTTTGTCTATAACTTCTTTCTGCTGTTCTTTTGTTAAATTTTGTTTTAACTTATCAAGAAACCAAACAATTTTTCTTTTTCTAATTTTCTGCACTTTCAAATGTTTATGATTTGAATAGTACATTTGCGTTTCATCAAGAGTCACATTAAAACTATCTGTTTCTTGTGTGGAATACATATAGTTTGAAATACTTAAGGACTCTTTTCTATTTACTTCGTCTAAATATTGTTTTGCTTCTTTTTCATTCTGTCTTGCTTCGTAAAGAAGCCTAACACTATTCTTCACACTTGTTGGAATTGATGTATCTATCATGAATATCTCTCCTTCCCTGTTTTGTTCTATGTCCTTTAATATAATTACGAATATCTTTAGGGAAAGAATTCGCTGTATCATTTTTGCTTACAATGAATAACAATTCATCAAAACCAATCTTGACCTCTGTTCCATAGAATGTTTGAACTTTTACAAGCTTTTGCTTTCTGTTGATACCTACAACTTTTGCAAACCTCAGCTTTCTATATACATTCTGGTCTTTCGCTTCTACATAGTGAATAAATGCGATTGTTGAACCAACCTGTAATACTTCATCATATACCCATTGCGGCTTCTCATATGAATATTTTTCCGCAATCTGTTTTAATGTTGTTGCATAGATTCCTCTATACTTGTTTTCTGTCTCCTGCTCTTTTGTTTCTGTTTCCTCTTTTTCTTCCTCCCATGCTTCTTCATCATTTTGTGCCTGTGTTTCTTCTACCACTTCCGCAACTGCTTCGATTGCTTCGATTGCTTCTACAACATCTGCTTTTTCTTCTTCCTTACTGTTATCCTCTGCACCTTCTTTTTCTTCATTCTTGTAAAACTCTACAAGATTATTGATTAATTCCTGCTTTGTGAACTTATGTCCTTTATGCTCTAATTTAAGTCCTTTCTCTCTTGACAATGCTTTTAAATCCTTTACCTTAAAACCGCTTAAATCTTTCATTATACTGTTTGATACCATCATGTTTTTGCTCTCCTTTTCTTTTTGCTTGACTTAATTATACTACTTTTTGCTTTCTCTGTCAATACCTTTTTTAAACTTTATTTGTACTTTCAATCTTATAACAGAATTTCTTCAAAATCTGTATAATAATCAAAAACTACAAAACTTGCTTTGTTAATATCTTCCTCGCTAAAATAATAAGGGTCTTCTTTTAACATTTCACAAGCTTTCTTAATTGCATCTTCCCTATTCATTAAATGAAAGTCGAAACACTCTTCTTTAGTTACTCCGTATTCATCACTCAAAACAAATCCTACCTCTGTTGCATTGTTTTCAAATGTTTCAAATTCTGCTCCTGTCATTTTTGTTTCCTCCTTAAACTTAAATCTTGTTTTCTCTTAATTTATATTTATTATAACACCTGTTCTTTGTTTTGTCAACACTTTTTTTAAAAAGTTTTTAATTTTTCAAAATCAACTAATTCACCGATTGTAACAAAAACATGGTGCTTTGTTTTCTTTCTCTTTTTAAGTTTTTTGTTGAGTCTTTCAATCTCATTTTCACAATACCAAATTGTTTCTGTATCCTCTGAAAATGTTGCACACTCTAAAAGGCTTTCTAAATTTTTAATCTGTTCTTTAATTGCTTTCATTTTGTTTACCTCTCTTTTTTGTTTATATCTTGTTCTCTCTGTTCTTGATTATATTATAACACAAATAAAACAAATGTCAATAGATATTTTAAAATTATTTAAACAAAAAAATAAAGCTTATATACTACATAAATTAATATATAATATATAAGCTTATAAGATATAAATTATTTATTTAGTTATCTGTTCTGTTTTCTTTCATTGCTTTTCTTTCTTTTGCTGTGAACTCGTCCTCATATTTGGACTTATACTTTTTATGGTATTTATCCTGCATACTATGAATTGAAACAGAATCATACCCAGTACCGTTTAACTGTTCGCACATTCTGTTTATTTCTTTGATTTCTTTTGTTACATTTTTTACTAACTTAGAAATATAATCTGCATCTGCTGTCATACCATAATTTGTACACTGTTGCCATAATTCCTCATATAATTGTTTTGTTTGTTCTTCCCAATCTTTATATCTCTGCATAGCTGACCGAACAAACTTTGGTAACACGTTGTCATTAACATCTGCTGTGGTATATCTACTCCAATCAGAAGGAATAATCTGTGGTAAATCAACTTGTTTCATTGGTATTATTTTATGATGCAAATTAATATATTTATGATGCAATTTTCTTTTGCCTGCTACCTCATTCATATATTGGTATTCTAACTTGCGTTTAAATCCCTGTAACCCTAAGAAACAAAAATAATCAGCTAATTGTTCATGCATACTCAAAGCCTTTTGCATATGTTCATCAAGTCTTAAATATATTTCTTCTGCACACTGTTCCTTTTCTCTCTCATTTGTTTTCTGCATGGAATAACTTTTATTTTGTTAGACCTTGCATATTCCTTCTGTACATCCAACAATACTTTATTCACTGTTTTATCATCCATAAAACTCACCTCTAATTTTCATACCTTCTACATATAATTCTCAAGAACCTTGTAGTCCAATATTCCTTTATTAAATCATACAATGCCTTGCTAATTGTTATTTTTGCCGTGACATTCCTCTGTGAAGTCGAATCAATCGTTATCTGATATGTAAAATATTGTTTTATTGTTACGTTGCCAAAATCATCTGGACTTATATAAGGTATTGGTGTGTATCTACTAAGGTTAAAATCATAATACAAACATTCTATTGTAAACTTATCATTACCCTTTCCAAATATATTGGCATAACTAATATATGCCGTTCCATTTGTATTTTGTGTAAATTTTGTACCATCTACACGTTCACTTGTTTGCCAATCCTTTGGTGTTAGGTTGCTCATAGACCCTTCAAGCTCTCTTAAAGTTTGTTGTGCTTGATTTGCTATTGTTTGTAAACTTTTTGGAGAGCCAACCATAAAATCTTCTCTCAAATCTGTTACTGACACACCATCTGATGTATAAGAAACAATTCCTAATAAGATTCCATATTGTGCATCTGTTTTTGGAATATTTGGTTGTCCATCTACTAAATCAAGCAATTCTACTCTTATTCTTCTGTCAGCCGCAACATACATTAATGCGATTGCTTTTGTTGTATTAACAGTTAAAGATATTTCCAAGTCCTGTTCATCGAGTATATACCAATACCCATTAATAAATGCCTTTCCCTCCTTAATAAAAAGACTCGTTCCGCTTTCATATGGTTTTAACCCTTGCACTGTTGTCTTGTCAATCGTTCCTGTTAATGTTTCCGAATCCTCAACATATATTCCATTCGGAATAAACAAACTTAAACAATCTGCAAAATCTTCGGCTTGATATGTTCTATCATATGCACCATCTTGTAACCTTGCATTAAAAAATCCACTTCTTTCTGCCATTTTGTTCTCCTTTCTCTTTTCTTTTATTATAATAGTATATTGTAATTTTGTCAAGTTTTATTTTATTCTTTTCCAAATAAAACAAGTAATATATGGCTGTAAATTATTATGAGCTACCCCTTTTCCTGTGCTTCCGATATTATTACCAACTGTTGCCCCACTATTAGAGCTATGACACGTTACATGAGTATTTCCACTATTATTTATTGTTATATTTGTACGTTTCGCATAGTTATCATGTGTATGTTGTGGCAACTCACTGACAACCAGTGTATGAGTTTTTTCTCCACCTGTTTTTTCTGCTGTATTAAAATCACTGTCATTTTCATCGACTCCAACAAGCACCCTACCTTTAATTCGTTCCCATGTTCCACCCCACTTTTCATTAGGGTCAAAACTTGAATCCATTGTTTCATATACCGAGCCAACTGGATAAAACATGTTTAATAAATCAGAAATCTTTTTATCAATATACTTTATATTATTACTAATTTCCTCTACACTTGCACTTATTGTTCTTATGTCTTTTATTTCTATTTTATTTGCTTTTCCATATTCAAATGTTATATCATTTATTGTTTCATTATTTTGTAGCGTTGTAGTAACTTCTACAATTTGAGCATCTATTTCAATACCCAAATCCCTGTCTTGTATTGTCACCCAGTCTCCTAAATCATAATCTCTCATATAGACATATCTTTGATTATGCTCATTTACTGTTGCCGAATATTCGTCCATAACAGCATTTTCTTGAAACTTTTCATATGCTCTCTGTTCTATTAATTTGTTATATTCTTCATCAGTCAATGTGGTATCATCTTCGCCTTCGCTCTGAATATCTCTTGCATCTATCCATAATTCTTCTCTGTTCCATGCACTCTTTTTGTTTTCTGAATCCTTTTGAATCTCATACCATTTTCTCTCTGCTCCTTCTCCCTCTCCTGCAATATAAGCCACATTCATATCGCTTTCAGAGTCATAGGAATAACTGGCTCTTTTTATATTTGACAATGATTTAGAAAATATAACTGTGTTTAATCCATTACCTCTTGTCCTATCCACTCCTGTTTTTATTAGCACTTCAAAACCTGCTACATTTGACAATCCCGAAAGATGTTCTCCATATACACTTGACAATTCAAATGTTTTATTTATTTTTGGTGCAATAACTATCCCTAATTTATATTGTTCAAAATAATCAGACATTTCCTCCCATAACTGACCGCCTGTTATTTGTTTTGTTATAAGTGTGTCCTCATACACTTTATTATCTTTCTGATAACTTATATTCATATCAACATAACGCTCTGTATTCTTCTCAAAACACCTTGTTATTAAATCTGTAACATATGCTATCAGCTCCGTATTTTTATAATCAAAAGTACCTGCAATTACTCTCTTGGAAAATAAAAATGGCATCAATCTTCCTTCAATTTTTATTGTCGAAGGATAATCTGCATCTTCTTCATTCTCTTTTGAAACTTTTTCAATTTTTCCAAATACATTATGCAAGGTATTCCAACTATCGCTTTTTGTTTTATCATTTGACATATACAATAAAACATAATATGTTTTTGTCTTGTCCAACAGAAACAAATTTTCATCAACATATCTTGCATTAATAGAAAAAGTTCCAATATCTCTAAATTTGTTGTTCCACTGTGCCATTTCATATTTTCGCAATGAACCAACTCTTCTTAAATTCTCATTAAATATCCACAACATAACTACATTGCTCCAATATTAAAATACTGATTGTCATAATATAAAGTAACTTCTAATTGTCCTGTCGATGCATCTTCCACTTCATACATAACAATATTTTCACCTTTTTGCAACTGGAAGAAAGAACTATCTAATGTTATCTCTCCTATTAAGTCTTTTGTTTTCCCTTCGGAAGAATCATAATAATAAATGTCTTCTTCTCCATTATTTGTATTAATAACAATATAATCTTCCGTTTCAAAACTATCAACAACGACTGAATCAAACACCTTGATTTGTTCTCCTGTTGTGAGATTTCTTAGTGCTGGGTGTTTTACTTCTCCATTTATAACTTTCATTACTGCTACAAATCCTGCTTTTACATCCCCTGTATTTTCTATCGTTTTTGTTATCGACAACTCTTCCACACCAATTATTATACCAGTTTCTTGCGGAATTTCCAACGGAAAATGAAATCTTTTGTCAACATGCCTAAACTCTGATTTACTTCTCTCAACTTCAAAAAACATAGGATTATAACAGGTGAATTCTGCTATAAACAAACATAAAACCTCATTATTTTCGCTTTCCTTTACAGAATACTTTATTGGTTCATTTAATCGACATTTTAAATAATAATCTCCTGCAATTATCTCATAATCATCATAGATATTTAGAAATCTATTCAATCTTGTTTTAAAACCTATTATGTCTTTCTCTTGTTCTTTGTAATAATTCTCCCATGTTGTTCCTATTGGCATTAATTTGTTTGATACTACATAACCAGTTAACTTCGGTTTTCGTATGCCAACAACTGTGCTAGATATTGTTTCGCCTATCTGAAATGGTATTCTATAAGATTCATTAGAAATGGACGGAGTATCCCAATCCATTTCATCAATAACAAATCCTGTTGAACCATCTTTATTTATTGTTATGTTTTCTTCTGTTCTTTTGTTTTCTATAACAATTTCATTTATCAAAATATCACCTCTTTCTAAATACCATATAACAATTCTTTTTTGGCTTTTTTCATTTGCCTTGAATACTCATATGGATTTGGCTTAGTGTTATAGAAATTAAATGTATCCCCTCCTCTATCTGCTTTATCTGTTCCCTGTTCTTTTGTTTTATCTACTTTTTCTCTCTGGTCGCTTATTCTTTCAAATGTTGCATTATTCATTTCATTTAATTGTTCTAACATTTCCAGAATATCTGCCATGTCTTCTTTTATACTTCCAAGACCATCTAACATATTCTCAAATGTATTTTTCATTATTATAACAAAACTTTGCATACTTGTCAAGATTGATTCAGTAATTTTGCTAAATTCATTTTTATAAACCTCAAAAGAAACACCTACATTGATTTGTTTTGTATTAACATCTGACAGCTTATCTAACTCTGTTTCTAATTGTTCATTTACCTTCGGCATTTCATTTTTAAATCCAACTCCAACTCCCTGTGCAATAAATCCTCCGATTTCTGCAAACACTCTTGATGGGGATTTTATCTTTAATGTCTTTTTAGCCGTTACTGTTATTTTATCAAATTCCTTCTGAACATACTTTAAAAAATCTGGATATTTTGACTTCATTCCTTTTTTCAAACCATCTACAATGTTCTGTCCAATTTGTTTTGATGTGTCTTTAACTCCAACACCTAATTTTTTTAAATCATTTTTATATGTCTGTTCTAATTTATCTAATTCATTTCCTGCATTATTTACTAATGCCTTAATCTGATTTATATATGTTGTTTTGTCTATTTCTCTAACCGCTTCTTTTGTTGCTAATTGTTGCTTTTCTTTCCACAGGCTGACATACTTATTCAGTTCTGTATCTGTCATGCTATTTAACAACTTAATGTCTGCTAAGGAATCCACGCCTGCTTCCTGTAGTTCCTCAATAAGACCTGTTGCAACCCCTCTCTTTCTAAGAGACTCTAATGTATTTTCCCAATCTTTTAAACCACTAACTTGACTCTGTAAATTATCAATCAAACCTTGTTTTGTGTTTTCTGATTGACTTTCAAACTTTTTAAACAATGACAACTGGCTGTTTATTTGCTCTGCCCTTGATGTTACTGCGCTATCATATTCAGACATAACTTTCTGAATATCTTCATTTAATTTTGTTTGTACTTCCTTAACATTTTTTGCATACTCTTCGTCAAGTGCTTTTATTTTTTTGTTTCGTTGCTTCTTTGCATCACTTAATTCTGCACTTATCTTTTTATACTTTGCTGTTCCCTTCTTAGATTGTTTTAACATCTTTGCCCAGAAATTTATTTCCAACTGCAAACTATATTTGTTGTGCTTCTTTAACTCATTTAATCTTTTATTTCCTGCACTAATGTACAACTTTGCTAACTGTTGTGCATTTTTCTTTGCGTTCTTCTTTTGTTTATTTACACCTTGTATAACACCCTTAACTATATTCTGTCCGACTTGCTCGTCAAACACTTTTGATGGTGAATGAATACCCAATGCGGATTTTGCTCCATCAACTATTCCTTTAAAGAAACTTCTCACCCTTGAGACAAAAGAGCTTCTCATGCTCTGAATACCATTCCAAACACCATTTACAATGTTTGCTCCAATAGAAACCATTTGCGAAGGTATTGACCTAGCTGTGTTTACAACACCACTTTTTAATTGATTTGCCCCTTGCACACCCTTGCTGTGCATCTTAGACACCCAAGAGGTTAGTTTGTTAATAACATTTGACAGGGTTTGTTGTACTTTACTAGGCAAACTCTTGATACCATTCACAACCCCATTGATAAAACTTCTTCCTGCCTGTATAGCTTTTGTTCTCATGCTTGCCGCCCATTTTGTTACGTTTTGAACAACTTTTGTTAAAAAATTTTGAACCTTGCTTGGCAACTGTGTGAACCATTGTACAATAGCTGTTATAAATGCACTACCTGTTTGTTGTGCTTTTTGACCCACCTGTGTTGCAAATTGTGCTACCTTTTGAATAGCCTGCGTTAACCACGTCCATATCTTTGACGGTAACTGGCTAAACCATTTAATAATAGCCGCTATATACTGTGGTAACTGTACCGTTGCAAAATTATATATACCTAATGCAAATTTAGCTATATAACCAATTCCGAGTCCTATTGCATATCCTAAATAATATGGTATCTGATTAAAAAATGTTATCATACTATTTATTGCATTTGGCAATGTTACTGTTACAAAATTCGTAAATGCTTCTGGTATCGTCACTGTGAAAAATTTAATGAAGCTGTCAACAATTCCTCCGACTAACTCAACAAAACTATTAAATGCTTCGGGAATTGTTTCTGTAAAAAATGTCACTACATTGTCTGCAAATCCTTGTATTGTTTCAACTGCTGAATCAATAAATTCTGGTAAAGTTTCTGTAAAAAATGCTCCAACTGTCTCAAATGCACTATTTACTACTTCTGGTATTTGTTCAAAGATTTCAGATATTGTTTCAAAAAATGTTTGAAACACTTCTGCTATGTCTTCCAGACCTAATGCACTCAATATGTTTGCTCCGAGTTCTCCAACTAACGACAATATGTTACTTGCCAATCCTGTTATCCCTGTCAGCAATCCGCTGAATATTGTTCCGATTCCTTTTGTAAACAAATCTACATCACCATTAATAATTCCAACGGCTGTTTGCACAATTCCCTCAATAATCGTCATGACAGATTCTATTACTGTTGCTACTCCTTGAAAAGCGTTTGTAAATAAAGGTGCTATTATGTTGCAAAACCCTATCCATAACGACTTGAGGACATTAATTACTCCCGAAAAATCTATATTCAAATTTGATAATGTTTCTTTTATATTGTTTATCGACTCACCTATTTTTGTTTTAACTTCATCAAACACAGAAACTATTTTATTTCTAAATGTTTCATTTGTTTTCCACAATGTCACAAAAGCCGCAACCAACACTCCGATAACTGCGACAACTGAAAGAACAGGAACTAACATCCCACTGAATCCTGCCATAAGGCTTGATATGATTGCAGGAATACCACCCATCTGCATTGCCAAACCTGCATAGCCTGCTCTCACAAGGTCTATTGATGTTTTTATTGTTTGTAATGTTGTTCCAAATGTTTTAAAGGCTGTTACTGCCATCGAAACAAATTTGAACAATTTACTCATAATAAGCATAACTGGCCCGATAGCCGCCACAACTAATCCAATCTTAACAATCATATCTTGTTGCGCATCTGTCAAATTATTAAATTTTGTTACTAACACATTAATAACATCTGCTAACTTTCTAATATACGGTGTTAACCTTTGACCTATCACAATACCTGCTCCTTCTAAAGCTGACTGTAACAATGTCAAAGAACCTTTTAAATTGTCCAACTGTGTTTCTGCCTGTTGTGCCGCTGAACCTGTTGCATCCTTCAACCCTGTTTTAAACTTATCTACCGTTTTTGTTGTTGCCGCTGTCATTTTGTTAAAAGCGTTCATACCATATGTTGTAAATATTTGATTTTTTGTTGCATTTGCTTCTTCATCGGACATGCCTGCAAATGCTTTTGATAATTCATCCACAATATCATTAAAATCTCTGGCTTTTTCCGAACCATCATATGCGGATATTCCCAATTCATCTAATGCCTTTTTTGCCTTTGATGTTGGAGTATAAATGTCTGCCATTGCTCTGGCTAACATTGTAGATGCTTCTCCACCTGTTATATTTTGTTCAGCTAATCTTAACAAACTTAATGTTGTGCTGTCAACACTTTGTTTATAATTGTTTGCTGTTGCCGATACACCAGACAAAGCTTCCCCTAATCCTCTAACATCAGTATTGGCTAATGTTGCTCCTTTCGCCATTAAATCGGCATACTTTTGAGCGTTATCCATCGAATCTCCGAAACCTTTTACAGAAGCCGTTACATACGTTGCCGCACTATCAAGGCTCATTGCTCCTGCCGATGCCAAACTCAAAACTGTTGGGATTGCCTTAATAGACTCGTCTGCCGACAAACCTGCTTGTGCTAATATATTTAATCCTTCTGCGGCTTCACTAGCTGTATACTTTGTTGTAGCACCCATGTTCAAAGCCGTCTTTTGTAAGTTCTCAAAATCTTTATTTCCATTTTTAATTTGTTCAGTCGTGATTCCCATTGTTGCCGCAACCTGTGACATAGCACTCTCAAATTTAGTTGCTACACCAACCGAAGCCGCCCCAACACCAACAAGAGGGAGAGTCAAACCTTTTGTTAACCCTCCCCCTACTGTGGAAAATGCACTGCTCAAACCTTTTAACTTTTGTTCCGTTGTTGCTCCACTTGCTTGAAACACCTTTAAATCACTAATTGCGGACTTAAATCCACTTTTAAATTTGCTTGTGTCAAGTTCAAGAAAAGCAACCGCTGAACCCATGTTCAAAGCCATGCTTATTCCTCCTATATGTCTTTGTAAAAATCAGAAAAGTTTGTATAGCTTTTCTCTTTTTCTTTTCCACTATCTAATGTTATCCAATGCGGAGTCTCTTTATTTTTAATCCGCATTAAAACATTAATGCAAGCTTCATTAAAACAATATGCTGTGTATTCATCTTTGATAGACATTACCTCACTTGGCAAACAACCAAATTCTTTCGCAATCGCAATTACATTTTCGACATTTCTAGTCTTCACGAAAATTTTCTAAATTCTTTACCCCTGTCTGCGTGTAATTAAAAATAAACAACATTTGTTCGTCTGTCAACTGAACACCTGCTTCTTTGATTTCATCATATGTTGGTTGTACGAACACTTCTCCTGCTATTGTGTCAATAACAGAAAAGATTTCTTTCAACATATTATCATCCGAAGCGTTAACTGCTGTACCATCATTCATAAATAACTCATTTGTTTTAACTAATAATTCGTTCGGAATTTTCCCATTTTTAGCCATTGCCAAAAGTGATGGTCTTTTAAGTTTTGCAACAAACGGCTGTGTTGGTGCAAACGGTGGTAAAGTAACTACCTCACCTTGTGCATATTGTTTTAATTCTTCAATACTTGTTATCGCTAACTGTTCTCTATTTACTTCTACTGCCATTCTCTCTTACTCCCTTAATCTAATCTTGAAACTTCTGTTGATTTTCTCCCACTCATAACGGTAGGGGAATTTTGTTTAGTATCTTCTTCATTAGCTACCGCTGTAAACCCTGTTGGTAATGCATCCACATAACTAATCTTATATGGTGGCTGACCTTTCTTTGGTGCTGAATTGATTGTGTATTCTGGTAATCTAAATACATCGTCCTCTGAATTTAAAACAACAGGTGTTCCTTGACAATTTGGGTAAGTAATTAATTCATACTTAACGATTTGTCCAGAACTGTCATAAACTGCTGAATAACAATCTAAATCAAATACTTCCCCTTTGTCTGTACTGCCTGCGGCTGGTGGCTCATATGTTGGGTAACCATCTGAACTATCTCCAACCGTTCCACCTTGAAAAATCTTAACAACATCGGGGATAAACACGTTGTCTGTTAACGTGATTGTGTGCCCTGTAATTGTTGTTGTTGACGGTTTTTGTGCAATCAGTTTTCCCAACTTAACTAATTTTATTGCATCGCTTTCCTCTGTTTGTGCTTCAACTGCAATCTTATTAGCTGTGTCAACTGCTATCTCAACTGCTGTTGTTCTAACGACAACAAGCGATACGTCTATCGTTGGGATTCCATTTGCGGCTTTCTTTGTTACTGCCATGCCTTTCCCTCCTTACAAATTCCAATTCTCAATCTTTCTTGTGCCATAATATTGGAAACTAATCATATGCCCTTTGGCACTATCATCATAATAGCTTGGTGTTTCATTTCCTGCATACATGACTAACGGAAAAATATTTTTCATCGTTCTTTTTACTTCCAGAACAAAACTTTCTAGCTCTGAATAACTCTGCCCTGGAACATAACACATAATTGTGTAAATTGGTCTTTCAGACGAAACTGTTAATGGCTGATATGCTCCATCATGTTTTATAACAACATATTTTGATATGCACTCTCCTTTGTGTTGTGATGGAAAATACACATCAAAATTATTTTGTTTTAATAAATCATAAATTTGTTTTGATACTTCTTTCACCATCTTCTACCTCAAATGTCCTAACAGCCTTGTAAATCCATTTAAAATTTCTGGACTTACGTTCTGCACTGTTTCTTGTAAAATTGCATATCTACGTTCGTGTGCTAACTCTAACCACTTACCATAATCAACACCATGGCTGATATAAATTCTCGTTTTGTCACTCCCTGTTTCAACAAAACCTGTTAACCTTTGTACTGCGTGACCTGTTCTATTTGTCCATCTTTTGTGTGTCTTTGCATAATTTTGAAACTTTTTTGCTCCCTCTGTTGCAAACATTTTTATAGCAATCTGCGATTTTGTTTGTGCTTGTGCTAAATTGTTTAACAACTCGTCTGCTTTAATTCTTACCATTAACAACCAACTCCAATGATATGTCGCACACAATGTTATACATTTGTATATTATTTTTTTCAACAACCTTATATCTATTTGACCCAATCTCTAAAATATGTCCATTCTGTATAGGTTCTGAATCCTCATACTTTAATAATAACAATGGTTGACCTTTTGAATGTGTTTTTGTTCCGTCTGAAATGTTTTCTGTTATATAACCCTTTGATGTGTGAAAAAGTCCTCTTACATCAACGATACTCTTTTGTTCTCCTGTTGGCTTTCCATATTCATCACAAACTAATTCGTTTATATGATATGTTTCTCCATGCATTTTTATTTCTCTTGCAATCTTATATAGTTCAAATTTTAAATTTCTCATAACAATGTACCTGTATTTGGTGTTACATATTTCTGTGCTAACATTTTAAAATAAGAAGAAGAGTCTTTTGTTGAGACTCCACTAACATCTAACCCTGTTGTTTCTGCCTTTAAAATTAAACACTCATAACTTGCCTTTCTTACGTCCCCATTGTTTTTTTCTAAATAGTAAACTAATTCTTCATCAGAAAAGTAAGGGATTATATTTTCCCTTACGTTCATTTTTAACTCTTTCAGTGCATCCATAAACACACAACCTTTTTACAATTTTGCTTCTTTAACTGCTCTCTGAATAATTCTTCTTGCTTCTGCTACATTTTTAGCACTCTTTGTATTTATATCATGAACCTTTGCAAACCTCATAAGCTGTTCTTTGTTCATTTCACTAATTGGAATAGATTCAATATCTTCTGAATCTTCTTCGATAATATTTTGCTCAACAACTTCATGCTCTGGTTCTTCCACTTCTTCTGTCTTCATGCTACCACCAACAATCATATACCCTAATCTTTTGTATTTGTTTTCATATTGTTTCATAGTAACCTTTAACATATTAGGTTTCGTTGGCTTTCTAATTGTTACAAACATTTTTTACTCCCCCTTTCTAAACTTGGTCAACGGAGTAAATAAACACTTGGTCGGCTGTTGGAAAATCTGGTAAACAAATCTGTGTAACTTTTGTTTCAACATTTACTGGGTCTTCCTTTGCCATTGTTGTAACCGCAACTCCTGTATCAGTAATCTTAACATTTGAAGCCGCTAAAGACATAAGGTCGGATTCCTCTGGTGTTGTTCCGAACCATGTCTGTCCTAAATTTCCACTTGGGAATAAAACAAAAACATCGTCCTCAACATATCTCTGTACGTCTCCGGCTTCATCAACATACTTCTTATCATTAACTGCGATTTCAATGTTTAATTCATCAAGAATAAACTGCTTGATTTTCGCATCTGACAAAAAGCCTTCTCCATCTGTAAGAACAAAAATTGATTTCTTAATTTCTGTATTCTTTCTGAAATATCCCATAACGGTTGATGATGTAACTGCCCTTGTTACCTCAACCCCTGTATCCTCAAGAATCTTATCCTTTGCTGTTCTAATATCTGTAAGAATTGATGCCGAAGGGTCGCTCCAAACTTTTGTTACATTACTCTTGTGGTCTTCTGGCATACCATAATCATACTCATAAACCTGTCCATTACCCTCCATAGCAATAGCACCTGTTGTAAGAGCCATCATTCTCATACGCTCTCTCTGTGCCGCCGCACCTTTTAATAGTTCCATTTCATCATCAAAAATCATGTTAACAATGGAATCAATAATACTCTGATTTCCTGTTTCAATAACTTTGTTTAACTCCTGTCGCATTTCTTCATCGACATATTTTGATTCTTTGAAAAATGGCATTTCTGCTGATAATTTTTCAAATCCGATTCTTGGTCTTGGAATTGCAGATGCATCAAAAGCACTTGGTTTTAAAACAATCGGTAACCCTTTTGCACCTTTTAACCACTGTAATTTTAATCCTAACTTTTTATTGTTTGGGAATAACTCCTGCCCCATGTAAGGTTCTAAATGCTGTTGTAATAATTCCCAATATGCGACAATCTCGCCGCTGACAATTAAATCAAAAATTGACATTATTTTTTCCTCCCTAACAAGCGATGAATTTAATCATCGGTAATGCTTCTTTTACCTGCTCTGTAATCTTTGCTTTTGTTGTTGTATCAATACGGTTTGTATTAACAAATCCAAAAATCAAAAGTGTTCCGTTTGCATCCCCTATTGTTACATCCACATCATGCAGAAGAACTCCTACTGCATCAGACTTTTCAGTAGAAGAACCTGCTTTTGCCGCTGTAAACGCTGTTGTTCTGTTATCAAGGTCACCAGTTAATGGTGTGCCTGCCTTTACAATCTTTCTTCCTAAACTATCAGCCGTTGCCACTGAATCATCAACAACAACTCCAACTGATTCTTGCAATTCTACATTTTTAAGAATTTGCGTAATGTTTCCATACTTTTCTGTTTTAATTCCTGTTTGATTAAACATTTTATTTACCCTCCTAACTATGTGAAAAATAACTATTTTTTGTTGTTTGTTTTCTTGCAAATAATCTCTTTGCAAGACTGCCCTCTGTTCCCTCTTCTTTTTCTTCCTTCTGTTTTTCCTCCTGCATTTTTGAATTTGTTCTTGTTACTGTTCTTCTATTTTTTTTATCTTCTTTCCTTTCTTCCTCCGAAACAAAATAAACAGAACCGCTGTTACTCTTTTTGATTTCCTCGATAACATCAAGAATCTTTTTATCCTCTGTTGCCTTTGACTTAGCAACAATCACTAAATCATCAACTAAATCTGGCTTTGCTCCTAACGTAATAGCGGCAAGCTTCGCTTCTGCAATATCAGCACGCTCCTTTTCCTCAACAAGTCTCTTTGTAAGAGTTTTATTAGAATCATTTGCTTTTTCTAAGTCTGTCTTTTTATTTTCCTGCTCTTGCTGATATTTGCTCACAATCGTCTGTAAATCTTCTTTGCTGTCCACACCTAAAGCGGCTAAGATTTCATTTACACCCTGCTTCTTTGTTTCCTCAACATTAATTTTATTTGTTTCGGTTTTGTTTTCTTTCTGCTCTGTATTCACTTCTGTTTTGTTTTCTTCTGTATTTGTTTCTTCATTTTGATTTGTTTTATTTTCTTCCATCATCATTCTCCTTTTTTATATTTGCTTTTATTTTTGCTTCCTCTTGTTTCAACATTTCCACAAGAAAAGCTCGTTCTCTTTCTTTTTTCATCCTTACACTTTCATCGGGATTATGATTCAGTGTTTCCAAGACTGTTTTAATTCTCAGTCTCAAATTTTTTGTTTTATTATTGTCATATGTTACGGTGTATTCTCTTCCACATTTTGGACACCTAAAATAGGTTATCTTATATTCTCCCACCTTTTTGTTTTTGAGTTTAATTTTAAACTCTTTCTTACACCCATCACATATTACTCTCATATTATATCACCTCTTTAATTTTCTGTCAATACTTTTTCCAATCCTTTTTTATATTTTTCTAATAATTTTTCTCTCTTTTTATCCAATGATTCTGTCAATCGAATTCTTTTAGAATTTAATTTCTTTCCTACCTTGCCACCCTCTCTTTTTGTTTCTACTGCCTGCATAATTGTTCTTGATAATGATTCTTTTATTTTTAATGTTTCTTCATTATCAATTTGTACGACTACGATTGATTTACATTCTAAACAAACAAAATATATTATATTTAAAACATTCCTTTCTCTTTTCCTGTAAACAACTACTTTCTTCTGTTTTAGATTTCCTTTTCCAACTACGTTATTATGTTTACACTTATCGCACATTACATTTGTATTCATCTTTTATTCTCCCATAAAATCTAACGCATATTTATCTATGTCTGGATATGTTCCTGTAGGTGAATTATACCATTTACCTATTTTGTCAGCTATTGTGCTCATATCATCTGGTATATATGCTTCAAACGTACACATACCATTTGGATGGTCTAATGGTAACTCATCTTTCTGGAATAGCCTTCCATCACGACTTAAACACAACTGACAAGTTCTACCATGTTGCCCCGAACTATGCCATATATACCCTTTTACAAATGGGTCATTTTTATTTACCATTTCAAAACTTTGTTGATATGCATGGCTTATCATTGTTCTAGCCAACCTTTGTGCATTGTAATCTACATTTCCAAAATAAAATGTTTTCTGTCTTCCTTCTGGTATTCTATTTCCATCTTTATCTAAAACAAATTTACCATTGCTATCTCTTTTATATTGTTGAAACTTGATTGCTTTGCTTTTCTTTGCCTGTTGTGGGTTAACATACTGCTCTAAATCTCTAGCAATCTCATAAGCACTTTTACCATACTTTGTGCCATTCGCTATGATTCTATCTAGCTTTGTATTAAAATCTCTTGTATGCCCCCATATGGCTTTAGATAACGTCCAATCTCCTTTATATACATCACCAGAAACAATTCTTTTTACAATCGTGTCTGGAACATAATAAAAAGCTTGCTCTATATCCTTAAAACCACATTTATTTAAGAACTTTCTTGTATCTTCTACCACCACCCTTGATGTATCTCTAACACTGTTTTTTATTCCTGTTTTCAATTCCTTATCAATTTGTTTTATCTGTTGTTCTATCTCTCGCTTTAACATAATTAACTGGACTTTTTCCAATTTGCTATATTTGCCTATCTTCTTTAGTTTCTTAGACACATCTTTATACATATCTAAATAAAGTTGATATATTTGTTTTTCCTGTTTCTTTGTTAGTGTTCTTCTAATTTCTTCCGCTGACTTTAAGCTAAACTTAACCATCTGCATCACCTCTGTATGTTTTATGATACTTTAATTATTTTATAAGCTAACCCACTAACATCATCTATGTATCTTTTTTCAAACAATATCAATTCGACTTTCTTAATTGCTTCACTCTCTGTCTTTGCTTCAACAATTTCCTCCGTTAGATAACAATATCCAATTGACAAATTTTCATACACCAATATTCGATATTTTTTCATCTTACTATCCTCCTTCTTTTTGTTTCCTCTTTCTTGTAATTATATATTAACACAACTTTTATTATTTGTCAATAACTATTCTTCCAATTTCTGATTTATTTCTTCTTCTTCAACTTGTTTATTCACTTCAATGTCTGCTCCCTCTTCCTGTGTTCTATCCTCCAAAACAGGATTTGCAATCGCTCCATCAAACATACTTTTTTCATAGACAATCTGTAAAATTTCTTCATCAATTTGTTGGTCGGTTATCAAATCCTCATGTCTATGTTTTTTCAGATATGATTTTACGGAACGTAAATTATTTTGCACTTCTTCCATGTCAGAAGACTTTTCTTCCAGTTCATCATCCAATAATGCATATTTTTCATTGATTACAATATCATATTCAACATCATTTAATTGTGGAATCTCATAAATTGTTTTTGTCATGTCTTTGTTTAATAAAACAATTTCCAAAACAAATTTTATTATGTTTTCTATTGCAGGTTTCCATGTTTTAAATTTTTCATCGCATCGAACCATCAAAGAATAATATAATGCTTTGATTGATTTACCACTTGTAATCGTTCCTACCAATGTTTCCTCTGAAATGTTTGGAATATCAAGTTCATTGTACATTTCAGAATTAATTCTGTCAAGCGTATTTTTTAACGCTTCTGTATGTCCCATATCGGGTGACAATGTTCCAATCATTGGAGTTGGTTCATCCAAATTCATATTATGTTCTAAATCCCAATAAGAGCCTGCGGAAGAACTAAGATTCTTTGTCGTTTCTCTGCTCATGTCTACGGTATATCTAATCGGATTCATTCCCTTCCTAACACAATCTACGTCTGCATTTGCTAACTTGCTGTAAGTCGCTTCTCCTTCTGTCAACTGCCTAACCTCTGACATACCTCTTTTATTCATTAATGTTCCATCATTAATAATAATCGCCACAGGTATTTGTTTTAAATCTGTTTTATGTTCCTCAATTAACTTCTCCGATAAAACCCCCGAACCTTTATAAATCGCAGAACTCATATAAACAGCACCACTACGAACGGTATATTCATTCACCAAATACAATGAACCTCCCACTGTTATATCCTGTTCAACACATTCAAACGAAACAAATTTGATTAACTTATTTGTTCCATATTGGTACTCATAGTAAAATTGCAAACTGTTATAAAAATGGATTGCAATTCCATCCTCTTCTGAATAATCTACCAATGCGGCTACTCTTTTAGCAATAAAACAATCCTTCGCACTTTGCAACAAAAGATTTGAGAAGCCACTATTCTTTAATACTTCATTTACTACTGTTTGCAGATACTCGGCATCCTGTAAACTCTTATCATCCGTCAACCTTGCTTTTACCTTGATTTCTGGTTGTTGCGAAAACATAAACCTTGCTTCTTTATCAATTAATGTTTTTATCTTTTTAAACTTGTAATTTGATGGAATATAGTCCCCTTTTGTTCCTTCTGGCTTAAAATCTGCCCCACACTGATAATCTAAAAAATATTGGATTAACTCATAAACCTCATTTCTATAAATATTCCCTCTATCTCCTTTAATAAAATTTCCAAAAATAAAATATGGAAATGTTTTAGCGGCAATCAAACAATCATTCGACTTTTGTTTTTCTAATCCTATTACATCAATGTTCATCCTTTACTACTCCTTTTATATCCATATACTACAATAGCACCCCAAAGGGTGCTAATTGCTATTTTTTATATTTCTTTGCTTTGTTTAATGTTGCTTTTCCAAACTTACCATTCACAGTTAACTTAAACATTTTCTGCGCTTTCTCTTCTGCTTTTGCTGTGTCTTCTCCATATTTACCATCAATCTTCAAATCGGCATCTACTAACCAATTAAGCAGTTCTTGTACTCTCTTAATCTGTGTTGGGTACTCTGTATATGTTTTATATCCATCGCCAATTTGGAAATATCCTCTCGGCGGCAATACAGGAAATACATCCTTATAGGTAGTTGGTTCTACTGCCTTTAAGAATAATGCTCTTTCGGCTTTTCTACGTCTTGTAAGACCTCTGTAAACCCTTCCACCTGCCTTATTATAAGATAACATTTTCTCTGCAATCTGCTTCTTTGTTCTTGTTCCATTTGCCGTTAACATTTTAATGCTTCCAATGTTAAAACAAAAAGACACAAGTGCTTCAAACTCATTTTGATTCCAATGATAAATGTTATCATATTTGTTAACTAAAGGCGAATATTTCTTTCTTAAAGATTCCAAAAGCCATTTGTTAGCGGTATCTTTTGTTATCCTCATTCCACTTTTAATTGTTCTACCTGTGATACCCTTATCAGAGTTTGTAATGCCATATCCAATAGTCCAAACTCCTACTTCATCCCTATAGGCTTTTAACTGGCATCCTTCAAACTTTTTTACAATTTTCATTCCTTCACCATTTGCTCTAAATGTTTTCATTATTAACACCTACTTCTGGAATACCTGCAATACTTGTTAAAACACTCACAACACCTGCTACAATACTAGCAGATACTACCATTTTCCAATCTACAGAACTAATTACCGTTCCTGCACCAATAACACCAACTGCTGTTTGTGCCATTGTTTTAATTGCTCTAACTCCTGTTGCCTTACACCACTTAATTGTATTAACGTCTGGTTTAAATACACAATTCTTAAACATTATGTTTATTCTCCTTTCCATTTTCTTGTCTACACATTTCAAAATCATGTTTTAATTCTATGATTTCCTTTCCATGCATATTTATTTCATCCCATTGTTTTTGTTGTGATTTACTAACATGTTTTTTATATTCTTCAAAATCTCTATTTTGTTTCTCTAACTCTTCTGTAAGCTTTCCCATTTTAACTATTAACTCTGTCATTTGTTTTGTATTTTCATTTAATGGCTTATACAATGTTGTAAATAAACCAACTATTGCTGTCAATGCAACTACACCATATCCAATAACAAGACTATTATCAATCATATAAGCACCTCTATTATATATAAAAATTTATAGACCTTATATACAAGAGAACTTATCATTGTGCTTTGTCAAGCTTAATTACTCAACTTTTCTTCCTTACAATAATACCATTATAACAAGTTCTCCCTACTTCTTGTTTTTCTATATTCTCAATTTGTTCTGGCTCTTTTATACAAGATAAATACACAGGTTTTCTATTTTCCATAATTGCAACGGCTAACTCTAAACCATTGTATAAACCTATCATATAATCATCATGTACACCTTTTAAACTCTGCTCTTGTACATCCTTTACTCTTTTTAATTCAAATAATTTACTATTCTTAAATATCATTTCTACTCCTTCTTTGATTCTTCTTCACTTAATTCTTTCCATCCTTCGTTCATTCCATACAATCACCACTTTTAAACTGATTCTGTGGATTTGTATGTTGCTTTCATCCATGTATTATAGTTATTCTCAACAATAGTTACTGGATAATATGTTGTAAATACATTAAAGGCGGCAATTTCAGCAGGGGTGAGCTGAGTTTCGATGGGAGTGGCGAGAGCATATATAATGAGCACAGTATTAGCTTCCAAGTATTCAACCCATGATTTAACGGTAGGAAATTTAGAAGAGTCCAGATTGAATTGATATAAATATAGGGGAGTAGCCACAAGCCTAAATGTATTTACATCATTGCCTACGCCCGCTGGGAGTATGTTACTCATAGCAGGTGCTCTAGCTCTGAAATCTACTATGACCGCTTCGTTTGAATATCTCGTCGCAGATACATTAGCGTCAATGTCATTACGAAATATCCAAAAAGATTTGTCCAGCGAGAATATGTCGACACTCTTTACCCTCTGCACCTTCACCCCTCTCTCCAAGTCTACCTCGTCACAAATCCATTGCTGGCCATCAATCGTTACATTTCCTCCAGATGCTACTGGGATGGCGTTGAGCATGTATGTAAGATTTGCAGTTTCAAATTGTGTTCCATCTTCATTTGTTACTTTAACTGTAGGATTCACAACACTCTTAATCTCCTGTGGATAATCTAGTGATGGAGAAGGCTTACCACCAGTGTATGGTTCATATGGTACTTTTGCTTTACCAACACTTAATATCGCATTTTTAAACTTAGTGTATGTTCCAACATCGTTGTTACCATCTTGGTATATTGTTACTTTTGTTATATCTTCTCTTAGAGTAATAGTGCGACCTTCGCTAATCGTATCGGAACCAAAATTACATTGTAATTTATTATTATATGTACCATTATATTCAATAACGTCTGCATCAAACCTTACCACTGTACCTGCTTTCAAATTTATTGGAAAACTTTTTGAAAATCTATTGGTTTCTGTTTTTAAAATACTGTATGTATCATCAGCATTCTTTACTAAACATTCATTCAACATATTGTCAATATCTATTAGATTTGCCCCTGTCGTACTTTCCTGTTTACTCATGCCATAAATATTAAATTCTGTTAGCACATCATCAAAACTACCTAACTTTGGATTACTCAATGTCAACTTTGTTCCCTCTTCTGTCTTCATAACATATCTGTCAGCTAACCCAAGACTACCATAAATTTTGTTATTAGGGTCTAACATTATCATATCATTACGACCATATATTTGTTCATTATTTCTATTATTTTTAATCATACTATCACACTGCCTAAAAATCAACACTTGCAACTTCAACGAGTCCTTCTTCTACCGCTGTAACCTTAACAATGTTTGTTGCTTCACTTGTTCCACTTGTTCTATCTTCTATGTTATTAAATACACGCTCCCAACTTCCTGCACCAATTATACTGTAAGATTCATTGTCTCCAAGTTTTACTGTGATTTGATTATCTGTAAAATTCTTAACCAAAAACTGACTACGTCTTAATGACATAGTAAACACAGTTTGTATACCAGCAGAACAATTTTTTTGTTGCACATCTTTCATATTATATTACCTCTTTTTTTATTCCACTTGCTATTGTTCATTTTCTCTGTCCTCCTTTCCACATTTCACATTAAACCTTATCCTGCTCTACTATTTGTTTTTTGTTCTTTTATATCTGCCACTGTATAATTATCTAATGCATACCACAAGGCACTACGATATATCGACTTGGCTTTTTATCCATGTCCTCTTATAGTTGTCATTCCTATAAGTCTAGCATACCTATTAACTTTTTATAGTTTAGACTACGAACTTTATATTTTCCTTTTACAGTCCAATTCTTTTGAATCGCTTGTGTTATGTTTACTTTATTATCAAAAAATCTTCTTGCTTCTCTATTGGAATAAAAATAAAACTTTTTATGTGTTTCAATGTCAGTTATAACTACGGATTGTAGTTTTTGTTTTCTGTTTATTTTCAAAACTTTCTTTAAATCTGGACTATCTAAAACATAATATTCCTTTACTCTTGTATTAATACCATGTATTATTCTGTTTATTGCTTTTTCTGCTTCGTCTATAGAACCAAACTTTCCAACAAAATTTAATCTGTAATCATAAACAAAACATTCCTTTCCATTCTGATTCCACATCTTAGCAACTGTGTTCTTATTACTCATATTTCCTTTTCTATCAGTCCACCTTAAATTGTTCCATTTGTTATTACATTTGTTTGTGTCTATATGGTCTACTTCTTTGTTTTGTGTTGTATGCCCTTCAACAAAACCATAAGCCACTAATCTATGTACAAAACACTTCTTATATCTCCTTTTGTTTTTTAATTTTAAACTTACCTGTTTATAACCTTTATTATTGTTATTTTGTTTTAATTCTATTCCATTATTACCATAAACACTTCCATATTTATCGACTGTATAAATATCTAATACTTGTTCATATTCCTTTGCTAATGTATTTACTTGTTTTCTTTCATACATTACTTGCAACCTCCTATTCTAACTTACAATGGCTCTTGGGAATATTATTGTTTCCTCAATTCCTATGCGTTGCACGTGTTATACAGCCATACACCATATAACTTCCGTTCGGATTGGCATTTCAGCTTTCCCCGATTCTTCCATCCTTTTATACACGCCTAGTAATGTGGTACTCTTAAACGTGTGTGGGTCAATATTAAATTGGTCGTATATTGGTTCATCCTTTGTATCCTTTGCATAAACTAAATCTTTTAACTCTATGATTGTGTTTACACAACGAGGCGAACAAACAATCTTTTTAAACCTCTTTATTTTCTTTGTGTTCTGCAATCTACTGCCAATGTACTTTTTGCACTTCTTAACATAAAAACCCTCTTGTCTGTAATACTTAATTGTTTTAGGTTCTGCACTATCACATATAATTGGTTTATCTAATGCAATAGACCTCTCTTTCACTTTTTGTACATCATCCCTTTTGGAAAACTTATCGTCAGTTATGTTGTTCATATATACTTCATCATAAATATATAAAACCTTTTCTGTATCATCAACACAACAAGAAATAAGAGCATTAAATGATGTTTCAAAACCAAAATCAAAACCGAAGAAATGAAATTTTGATGGAATCCTATGTACAACTGCTTTAAATTCTTTTGCATTTGTAGCAACTGTAAAATTCGGTAACACTTTTGTTCCATTTGCACCAAACTTACCAAATCTGGCTACTTGATACAATGATTCATCAATATACTTTAATTCCTCAAGATTATCTATATATGATTGCGGCAAAAAAGGGTTGTCATCAACTGTACTATGATGATAATAAACACCATTCTTTTTGTTTACTAATGTCTTACGTCTATATAACTCTTCTTCATCCTGTACAGTCTTCTTGATAATTTTGTCTTCCTTCTTTTCTGTATGTGTAAAAAATAAATCATACACCCAGTTTTCCCTTCCTACAGGATTACACGTTAATATAAAGTGCAATGTCATATTAGGCTGTCTGACACGTCCTAATATCTCTGTATAAGCTTTATAATTTAACTCTGAACATTCTTCCATCCAAACGATAGAAACTCCGTGTATGGACTTTATCTTCTCTGTATTATCCATACCTCTAAATATAATTCTGCTACCGTTTGGAAAACGTACCTCCATTGGAGACTTAACAAACACTATTTTGTTTCTGTCTTTGTCTTTAAACGATAACAAATCCATGTCACTAACAATTTGTTTTAATATTTCAAAACAAGAATCCTTTATCGTTGTAAATACATTTCTCACAACTAAACAAGTACGTTTTTCTTGTAATAGCTTTAACACTATCTTCTGTGCTGTTGCTTGGCTTTTACCACTACCATAGCCACCAATTACTAAATACTTTTCATAATCCCAGTCCATGATGTAGGATGAAAACCTTTCTGATATTTTTACATCAATATCCATCGTTGTTCTCTACCTACCTCTACATAGTACAAAAAGCAATGTAACGATACTTTATATTCGCACCTGCTTACATTGCTTTTTGTCTACTAATAGTATACCATATTATTTTATTTTGTCAAGACATTATTTTAATAATTCTAAAATCATATCTAAAACGTCATTTGCTTCTTTATCACTTTGATTCACTTCTCCTTCTGTACACATTCCCACATCTTCCTGTATTTCCTTGAGTGATAATGAAATAGTTGTCAGGCAAACACTCAAACTAGCTTTATGGATAACATTCAAGTCCAACTTATCCTTTCTGTCCAGCATAACAAAAATTATATCTCCTATTGCTGACATTATAATACCATTCTGCATTTGAACTTTATCAAGCTTCTCGATAATAATATCTTGCTTTGCTTCTTCTTTTGTTTTATCCCCTTTTAACAACTCCATATAATATTCTCTTGACTTTTTAATAGGACATTCAATACCTTTGTCTAAACATCTATGAAACAACTCTTTTGCGGTCATTTCTTCATAATAATTCTCTGTTCTCTCTTCTCTGTTTTTGTTTTCTTCCATTTCTTTGTTTCCTTTCTTGATTAATGTTTTATTTATTTGTTACGAATGGAAAGTGTAGGAATCGAACCTACGACCTATCGGTTATGAGCCGACTGCTACTACCATCTGAGCTAACTTTCCTTACTGGGTATGTTGGATTTGAACCAACGTATCTAGGAGTCAAAGTCCTATGCCTTACCGCTTGGCTAATACCCATTATGACGGTTTAACCTATACCACCGACAAGGTTTTAATAAAGGTGAAAAATCTATTTGCAAGATTATAATAACACAACCATATATGTTTGTCAACTATTATTTTAATTTATTTAATCAATTCCATTAAATGCTCTATTCATCAAATAAACATATTCAATTGCCATTTCTCTACTACATGGAATCTTCTCCATTATATCTTCCACTTGCCCTTCCAAACCATTCTCCCAAATGTATTTACCTTGTTTAGTAAAATACTCTGGATACCTACACATTCTTTCTTCTTTCATTCTCTTTGCTTCCTCTCTTAACTTGTTTTAATTATAACACCTTTGTTACTTTATGTCAACAGATATTTTTAATTTTATTCTACTTCTTCAACATTAAACTCTAGCTCCTCAACATCATCTGTATAACCATTATCAATCAACTATTGTTTTACTAATTCGATTGCTTCTTCCTTTGTTTCTGCTTCTGTATAATCTCCTACCCAATCATCAAACTCCTGTGTATTGTTCTCTCTTACCTCAACATTGTATAACATAATATTTACTTCCTTTCTTTTTTTTGCTTTCTCTTATTAACTTATACTTATTATAACATAATATATTAATATGTCAATACTTTTTTAATAATTTGTTTTAATAAAATAAAAAGGACAGAAATAATATTCTGCCCCTTGTTTTAATTATATTCCTTTGATTGGTATTTTTATAATAGGATTGTAGTCAATATATTTCTTTTTCTTCTTCGACCTGCCTTTGTTTGACTTATCCAACTTAACTATACTACTTCCCCATTTGTTTCTTAATTTTTCAAATTGTTCTTTCTCTCTTTCCATACTACGATACATAGCACAACCACCTTTTTGCTCTGATTGTCTACACACATAATGATATTTGTTTAATCTCAATACCCCTCTATATTCATTGCAGTTCTGTATAAACATATCATAGTCTTCCTTTAACGGTAGTGTTTCATCATACCTACACTTCATACCTTTAAGAAATACACCAAAAGGCCCAAGAACAACACTGTTTGTACTAAATGGGGTATACTGCCTGTAAGACATTGTGTCACTATTTATGTTAACTCCCCACATTTTAAATCCCCATTCCTCACATAATAAAGAATAACGATAAATGAAGTCTAACAAATCGTTTTGTTTTACTTTTACTTTCTCATATGCGTATGAACCATCTTCTGACATTTCAAAATGTTCTATTGCTTTTAAATCATCATCAATAATGCAAACAATATCCGCACCATTCTCAAATTCTGTATCTAATATATAATTTCTTACCCTGCTGACATTTCCCTGTATTCCTTCTGGACACTTAACAATGTTTTCTTCATGTCTAGGATTATAGTCTATATAACTCTCATACTCTTCTGGTGCAACATATACTTTGCAAAATGGTATATACGCTAATGTCTCCACCTTATACCGTTTATATGACGGACAAACCACAACAATTTCTTTCCCATTATATTTCATTACCTTGCACCCTTTCTAAAGCTTGCTGACCATCTAGCACCCTTCCTACACCTGCCCTTGTACCAAATGATTTTTTATTACCATTCTTCTTTGTAGAATATGCCTGTACCTTCTCAATGCCAAACACTCCTAATGCATTTAACCAATCTATCTTATTATTAAACTTTAAAACAATATAATTGTTTTCCTCATTTAACACTTCGGTAAAAGGCACTTCTGGTTCTACCTCCATCATTGCATTTTCCATCACTTCTAGTTCAAAACCAAAAGCTTCCATATCCATTTCTATGATTTCATCTAATGATTGTTTTAATAGTTCTGTATCCCATTCGCTTTCATTCAGTTTGTTATCTACTAACCTATATGCTTTTATTTGTTCTTCTGTTAGTTCATCTAAGCATACAGTAGGTACTTGTTTTAATCCTGCTTTCTTTGCTCCTAAGATTCTTCCATGTCCTGCTACTACACAATCATGCTTATCAATTATAACAGGCTGTGTAAAACCAAACTCTTTGATACTATTGGCTATCTGTTCTACTTGTTCTTTGTTATGTTTCTTTGCATTTTTCTTATATGGTTTTAATTCCTTTATTGGTCTATATGTTATGTTTAGCTTTTCTGACATATCTCTTTTATACTCCTTTCTTATCTGTTATATGCATTATTTGTTTTCCACAAAATGGACAATACCAACTATCAAGTGTTCCCTCAAACATAGCAGGAAACCATGATTCTTCTACTTCATAATCACATTGTGTTATCCATGCATTTTGTTTTTGTTCTGCATTTGTTTTCTTTATTTTCATCCATCTACATCTGTTCATGTTCTATACTCCTTTATTATTGTTCTGTTATGTTTTGTTGTTTCGTTCTAATATTGTTTGTTTATATATATTATATTAAATATATTTATATATTATATTATTCTGATACATAAAATGCACACTTTATATAACCACCTAAATTATAATATTTGTTCTTATCATATTTCTTTTCTAAGATTTGTTTTAATTCTTTTGTTCTGTCTTTATACATACAATTATTCTTATTGCCGCAATTATTACAATTTATATTAATTACAAACATATTAGACCACCTTTCTAGGCTTCATATAGGCTCATATAGACATTCTATATATTTCTACAGGGCATTTATACCCTTATACCTTAAAATGCTTCTACAACCCTATTTGACTAAATAATAAAAATACCTGCATCTGCTTTTGAACCTTTGAAATAATCCGCTTTTGAACCATCACCTGTGTTTATTGTTTTCATAATCCATGCAAGCGATACTTCTTTAAGTTGTCCACTTGTTGCGATTACTACTTTACCATTAAGGGCAAATCCTAAAGCAACATAGGTATGTATTGGATTCTTTTGTTCAATTACTACTTTTTTTCCTGCCTTTAGAGATTCTTTGATTATCTTTCTAATATTTGTTTTATTGTTTTGTTTTACATCATGATAAACAGGTTTCTTCTTTGATATTGCTTTTACTGTTTTATATGCTCCATGAATTGCTACCTTACTGCCATTAAACTTATAATGGCTTCTGCAATACTTGTTTATTTCATATGGACTTTTATTTATTCCATAAATCTCTAATGCTTCTACAATAGCGGCAATGGAACAACCATGTTTTGATATATACTCTCCAAAACTATATTGTTTTACTACTTTGATTCTTTTGTTTTGTTTCCCATTACTTAACACAGCTACCCATGGGTATTTTTTATTTTTCTTTTGTTTTTTCTTCAACACAAGCCCTTTAACATACTTGGCATTTACATATCCTGTAATGTTACAATACTGTACTTTTACATATGGGATGTTTTTATCCCACACATATTTTTTGCCAATAATGTTAACTACTTTATTCATTGGCACTGTTCCTAAAACCTTACCTTTTCTGTTTGGTTTTTGTCGAATACTCAATGAATTATATACGTTACATATCATCACACATTCCTCACTTTATACACATAATACTTACTACGATTACTTCTACGCTTTCTTTCTGCCAGATGGGATATATTGCTTACTGTAGTTCCTAAACGCTCTGCAAGGTCTTTCTGACTATCACAAACACATATCGGGAACTCATATCTATCTGGTGTTGCCGCAATCCATAATACCTTTGGTTCTTTCTTTTTGTTCTTTTGTTTTATTTTCATGGTTTGTAAATATCTTCTCCCCAATCTTCTGATTCATCCTCTAAATCCCAGTATGCATCCTCATCTGATAATTCTTGCTGTTCTTGTTCTGCATTACTTTGCACAGGAACAAGGTTAATGTTGATTCCCTGTGTAATGTTGCCTGTGTCTTCCAGAATGTCCAACCTGTCCATCATGTTCACAATCTCTCTGATTGCCTGTACATCACCTTTAACACCTTTCATATACAAAGATACCATCAGCAACACTTTATTTGTTATCTTCTTATCTGTTATGCCAAACGATTTTAAAACTTTCCTTTGTTTTTCAGATTGTACACCTAAATCAAGGATACTTCTCATACAATTTTGTAGTTCCATTTTCTTTCTATTGTTTTCTTTTTTCTTCTCATGAGATTTTCTTACTATCTCCTGCATTTCTTCGGGTGTTCTGTTTCTGAAATTATATTTATCTATTTTTCCATCTTTAAAACTCTCTGGCATTTCTCCCTTTCTACCCAAATTTGTTCTCCCTCCTTTTTTGTTTTAATATTTAAAAAGGCGGTATTTATTACCGCCTATATTTAATACGACATAATCAATTAACAACTACTTTACATTAATCAACTTAACTTAAAGGAATTTTACTTTGTGAGCTACCATGCCTAATTTTTAAAAATCTATCTTAAACTAAACCAAGATTATGTCGTATCATTATTTAGTTTTGTTTTATGTTAAATGGCGAATATTTAATGGCTATTCCTTCCTCAATTATCCTTATGAGTTCCATGTATATAATATATCATAATACCTTTTATTTGTCAAGGTTTTTCTTGCATATATTCTTCTAATTCATACACATACTGTATCAATTCCTGCCACCTGCTTCTATCTACCTCTATCATTCCTCTTTTATTTACCTTAGTAAACCGTTCTCTTGGCTTTGGTATAAAATCCTCATTCATATTGTGTAGCTTCTGATAGGCTATCTTAACTGCATATGCTATACACATCAAACAAATTGTTATAACAAATGCGTCTATTGCATCACACTTGATATAAACCACCATAACGACCACATACAAGACTTTTACTACTGTGCCTATCTCTCTAGCATTTTTATATATAAAACCTGCTACACGCTCCACCAGAGCATTAAAACCACATAAGATAGCCTTTAATAAATTACATACCCATGATTTCATATTTTCTACGTTCAATCTCATTTGTTGCCCCCCTGTCTGCTAAATCATTTAATAAATCACTTGAATGTCCTTTTACCTTAACAAAATTAATATACATACCTTTTTCATAAATCAATTTTGCCATGCGTTCCCAAATTCTTTTGTTCTTAACTTCCTTACCTGTGGAAGTCTGCCAACCATTTGATTTCCATTTTAATAACCAACTATTAATTACAGGGTTTACAACATATGCTGAATCGGAATAAACTGTAACTTCCTTTACTCCCTCTCTATATGCCTTTAATATAGCGTTATAAGCGGCTAACAATTCCATTTCGTTGTTTGTGGTATCATCTGAACCACCCACTGTCGTTTCTGTTTTATATTCATTCTTATAAGGTACTACCTCAACATAACACCATCCACCAATGCCCGGATTTCCAGAACAAGCACCATCTGTATAAAATGTTGCTTTTGTTTTTGGCATAATCAATTCTTCATTTTTGTTTTTACTCATTCTTCTGTTCTCCCTTCTTTATCTCATCATAAAATACTATGGCTGTCTTTGCAAACAATTCCCAGATTGTTCTTCCTTCAAGATTTGTTATCCACTCACTATTGTTGTCCAAAAGTCCATGTGTATAAAACACAAATTTTGTTTTGTGCGGCTTTTTTGTTTTGTCTGTTTCAAAATAGGTATTAATCCATTGTGTTTTATACCCATGTTTAATTCTGACAGCCTGCAAAAACCTCTCTAATTGTTCCAAAGGAACTATTTCCCCTTTCTCATATCCTAACTTAATCATTTTCTGTTTTATAGGCTTAATCTTCCATAATATCTTATTAATCTTTTCTTTTCCTTCTTGATTTCTACAATCAATCAATAACATTTCTTGCACTTTTTCACTCAATCTCATGTTGTTCTCTCCTATTAAATTAATATAGGGCGGCATTTCTGCCACCCCATTGTCAACCCTCATATGGGGTTATTTATTTTACTGGCTGATTAGATTTCCCAATCGTCCTCATCATCTTCTTCCTCAACCTGTGCTTTTGTATTTGTTTTCTTTGCGGCTTCTGCATCTGCCTTTTTAAGAATCTTTGCATAAACATCTGCTGACTTCTTAGGGACTGCGGTTAATCCCCTGTCTTTACACATCTTGTAAAGTTCCTTCGCTGTCTTACCTGCATATGGGTCTGTTTCCTGTTCTTCTTCATCCTCCCAGTCGTCCTCTGCATCCTGTGCGGCATCATTTTCTTTCAGAACTGCGATTAATGTTTTCTTATCACGCTTCTTGCACTTAGAGGAAATACCTCTCTCACAACATAACTTATAAAGTGCTGTGCTTGTCATGCTTTCGTAATCTGCATCTTCTTCTGTTTCTTCTTCCTCTACTTCTGGCTCTGATTTAGCCTTTGCCGCTTTTCTTCCTCTTGCTGGTCTTTTTGCTTCTTTCTCTGGTTCTTCCTTCTGGTCTTCGCATCCTTCAAACTTTGCTTTTAATCCTTCTAATTCTGCTTCCTTAATCTCGATTACCATTTCTAATTCTTTGTTTGTCATGTTCTTGTTCTCCTTTTCTTTTTTTAAAATTGATTGTTTATCTGCTTTTATTTACATTTATATTATAACATATGAGCTATGTTATGTCAACAAGTTTTTAATTAATTTGTTCTAATGTTTTGTTGATTGCATCACGCAAGTTTACAAGTCCTTCTTTAGAAACAATTCCTAATCCATTCTTTAAGAACATTGTTGTGTCCTTTTCTCCTTCATGGATTACAATTTGTTCTGATACCGCATAACCTAATGTTTCACCATCAAGTGTTGCGGCTTCTGAAATTACAACATTTCTATTTTCTTTTGTCTGTGCTTTTGCAAGCTGATTATACTTTAATCGTCCCACTCTGTTTCATCCTCACTCTCTGTTGTCTCTGGTAATTCTAATACCGCTAAAAATCTAAGAGGTATATATTCCTCATCAACTAAACTTGTAATCTTATCAAGATTAACATTCTCGGTCAATGACTTAAAAGGAATAACTGCATTTCCATCCCTGTCAAAATTGATACCTCCGATAGTAAACATTCCTAAGCTTACTGACTCACCGCCAAGCTTTGCTTGAATTGTAATGTCTGTATTCAATCCCTGTAAGAGTTCTACAGACGTTACCACTTCATCATATCTCAATTTGACTTTCAACGTCACCTGTTTGTTTTTACCGATATTCAAACCCTCAAAGGTTGCTACACCTTTTTGCCTGAATTTCTTCTCCACGTTGCTTTTCTCCTTTCTTTCATTTTGTTTTTAAATTTTCTTTCCTGTTGTTCTCTCTCCTGTTCCATCTGCTTATAAAACTGCTCTCTTGTACTACGCATTTTATTAATATCTCTATTAACCTTTTGCGTATCTTTATTATATTCCTTTTCTTCTTCAATGTCAACACTTTTTTGTGAAAATGTTTCGTTTTGTTTTTCTTTTTTATATTCTTGATACTCTTTAAATTCTTCCTCTGGTATCATAACATACACACTATCTGTTGTTAAAAACTGTAATGCAAATACAGGTATCTTGTGTGAAGTACAAGCATGATATTCTAATGCATTAATATCCTCTTGCTTTACGCTTATACTCTTGTTGTCCGTTGACTTTAATTGACACATAAACAAATCATTTTCTCCATCTTCTTTCTGAATCCAACCTGCACCAGAATTAATTGTGGGATTAATACCTAATCTATGCATTATTTCTACTTCGTTCTTGCGGTAAAATCTCGTTGACCTTTTAGCCATTATTTCTTTTTATTCTTCCTTCCATATTCCATCATTAACAGTCCAATGTCTTATTTCACCTTTCCACCATTTTGTTATATATTTTCTACATCCACCACTATTATTATATACATTATCTTTTAACATTTGTTCCAAATCAAAATCAAACAAAAAATGTTCTGATGGGGTTACCCTTGCAACATACCCCCTCATTGCACATCTTTTTTGCCGATAATATTCCTTAGTCATCGCTCTTTTATATTCTTTTGAGCTTAAATCATCTAATTTCCCATCATACCATATAAGTATACCTTGTGCATTATTATTTTTAGATTTATAATTGCCCTCTTTCCTGCTCCGTTCTCTACGTTTTAATTGGTCTTCTGTTAACTCATAATCTCTTTTTAACATTCCACTATTTCCACGAACGTGTCCCATCCTCTGAAATACGTTTCTCATTTTATCATGACTGTTTTTTATTCTCTTTCTTGATTGTTCTATATCTTTGTTATACCATCGTTTATTTATAATAGCACGGCATTCTTTACAACGGCAACTTAATCCATCGCTCCTGCTTTTACACTTATTAAAACAACTAATAGGCAATTCTTTTCTACATCTAGGACAAATCTTTGTTCCTTTTTCAAAATTTGCTTTCATTTTGTTTCGCCATCTTTCTGCTTTCTGCTATACTTAATATTTTCTGCTTATCTTTTTGTTTTAATCTATTCCATAAATCAAAACCTGTTGTACCATCATAATCGTAAAACACATATCCATATTGTGTATTTACTTTAATCCACTCCACTGTATGTTCTTTCTGTATGTTTGCTAATTGCCTTGCTATCTCATCATAATGTTTATCAGTCCATACGCTATCATCTAACATATAATATAAATAACTATGAACTAATATCACTCTTTGCAAGAATTCAACCTTCATTGCTTCTGTCCAATAAATAGGAAAACTATAAATTTATATCACCTTCTTTCCTTATTTTGTATAATATTATTTGTTTTGTTTTCCAAAATCAAATTCTATAAATGTTTTTCTTGCTTCCTGTTCTGTAAATACCCCTCTATTGCATAACTCTTGTAAACACATCATTTGTTCTTTACACGCTTTCTTTGTTTCTTTTGACATATTATATGCAAAACTTGAAACTAACTGTGCATTGTTCATTTTTTTTAATTCTCTACTTGTCATTTTGTTTTATCTCCTAATCCTCAAAACTTGAACAAATAGCTTCTACTAAATCGTCAAGCTCTTCCTGTGTGATTTCCTGCTGTTCTTCCTCTGGTGTTCTTCCTGCATCCAAATCCCTTAATGCTTCTGCATAATCATAACCTCTACTTGCTATCTCCTTTGCTATTTCTACGTTTGTTTTTCTCATATTCTTACCCTCCTATTCTACTCCGTACAGGTCTGGGTCATTATATTCTTCCTCATAAGCCTGTAAAGCTTCTTCTTTTGTTTCAAACTCTTCTACTGTCTGGATTTCTCCATTGTAAATAGCTTCATCCCAATCCATTCCCTGTTTCTTTGCTTCATCTGTTAATTCATAAATTCTATGCATTTTGTTTTCTCCCTTTCTTTTTTGATGTCTTAATTATAACATACGTTTTGTTTTATGTCAACAACTATGTTTAAAAAGTTGTTTCTATTGCGATATGCATTTCGTACATAATTTCAACAATAGTGTTTCTACTAACATCGTTTAACAATGCCTTTTCGATTTTCTCTAATTTGTTTCTATTATGTGAAACATTAAAACTTTTGAGAACCTTAAAAGCATTTACTCTATACTGTCTGTTTTCCTGCTCCTGTGCATATCTTAACATTCCCATAATCTCTTTAACCATTTCTACTTTTCTCATTGCTCTCATTTTTGTTTCCTCCTATTTTGTTCTTTCTAACTAATGTTTTCATTTCCTTTTGACAATTATATATTAACACATAGGCTATGTTTTGTCAACAACTTTTTGAAACTTTTTTAAAAACATAACAAAAATAAAAGGTGGCTGTTATGCCACCTGTAAATCATATAATGCTTTGTAATACTTGTTTGAACCTGTTGCTCTAAAACTATTAATGGTATCTTTTGTCATACCCTTAAATACTGCTATTGCTATAATCTGTTTTAAAGGAATATTTGTTTTTTCAAGTTTTGTTACCATCATAATACAACGATAGGAAAATGTTGCACGAATACCATTGTTATTAGCTTCTGTTCTTAAATCCCTTATAAAATCCACAAGGTCTTCATTACTGTTTGAAATAGATAACTCAATGTTTCTGTCATACCCAAACTCAATGATTGCAAATCTATCTAATGTGGCTTGGTCTAATACCATTCTTCCAGTGTACATTTCATCTGCTCCGCTTCCAACTGTGTTTCCTGCGGCAACTACACGAAAATTTTTATGTGCATGAATCTTGCCATTTGGAAACTCAAAATATTTATTTGCTATAGCGGCATTTAATAAAACTAATACTTCTGGAATACTTGCGTCCATTTCATCAAGGAAGAATATTCCACCATTTTTGAAGGCTTTATAAAATTCTGTTTCATGATATGTTCCACCTGCATCAATAAAACCAGTAAGCTTATACTCCTGCTGTACACTGTTTGTAAAATAGAACTCAAGTCCTAATTCCCAACTAATTTGTTCCAATGTGAAGTTCTTTCCTGTTCCTGCTTCACCTGCCAGATATACAGGAATATCATTTTCAATACAAGCTTTAATTGTATCATATTGATAATGTCTTACTTCTTTTTTGCCCTCTTCTACTTCTTCCTGTTTAGGCTCTTCTTTTTTAATTTCTTTAATTTCTACTTTTTGAATCTCAACATTATTGTTATTAACTTTAATACCTTTTCTAAGGCTATCAGTTGTTCTTGTTTCACTTCTAAAATCTTCTGGCTCTTTATATTGTGTTCCAACATTGTTACTATCGAATTTATACCAATATAAAATGCCTTGAATTTCAAAACAATAAATGTTCTGTCTTTGTAATTCCCTAATTTCTTTTGTATGTCTTCTAAATGTTCTTTTTAATTTTACTGTTCCAAAATCTGTTTTAACTTCGGCTATTGCTTTATTTCCTTCTTTTGTTACTGATAAAATGTTTCTTGTTTTCATAATCTTATTCTCCTATCATTTTGTTTTATCTCTTTGTTGTATTTATAATAACATAAATACTTTTGTTTGTCAATATGTTTTTAAAACTTTTATTTAATTTGTTTTATAAAAGTTAATTAAGGTTAACAACCTTAAATCCTAACCCCTATAATCCCCTTCCCTTTATGCTTATTATACTTCTTTTGTTTTGGGTTGTCAAGAACTTTTACTAAAAAATAAATAAGCCTCATATACACATTCTAAGCCATTTTACTATCCTACCCTATAAAGATTACCTTTATTTATATAGAATTGATTTAAAACGTATATATGAAGTTCATATCAATACTCTAGCATTTATATTTTTCTATATCTGTGATTTCTTCCTCTTCTACTATTGCAGGAATGAAATAAGTTTTTTCAAACAATAATTTAGCATCACTGTTTCTTGCTGGAATTCCATAAAATTTACCAAGATACTCACACTCTGGTAAACGCTCTATTAATCCAAATATAATTCTTCGTAGCATAGATGGATGAACCATAGGAAATGCCATTTGTTTTATGTTCATTCTTTGTGAGGCATCTTTTATTTTTACAACAAGTGAAACCATTTTGGGATTTTTTGCATAACTATTATTTGTTGCAACCAGAGCAATGTTTAAATTAATTCTATATCCATCCGATTCTAATTTATTTACAAGTTTCAAAACTTTCAAAGACTGCTCTTTTATTGTTTCTGTTCTAACACTGCAATTATATGATATACTTTTTGTTATGCTTATTACTTTGTTTTTTACAGGTACTCTTTTGTTTGAAATCATATTTGTTGGAATACCTTGTAAATATCTAGGTACGGAACACTGATAGCCTGCTACTCCATAACAATTTCTATTCTTAAATGAAACGCTTGTATTTACCTTTTTAATGCTTTGTGTAAATTCCTTTGAGACTTCATCCCATCCATGCAATAAAAGGTCTTCTGCGGCATCATATGACTCTGTACCAGTAAAAGATTCTTTACCATATTCTGATTTTCTAAGTGGTTTAAATGTGTCTGTTAATTTGTCTTCATTATCACGAATGAAATGAGCCACTTCTGTTATACTATTAAAATGAATTATGTTATTCTTTCCTATTTTCTGTTTTACCATTGTTTTGTTCCTCCTAAATAATTTGTTTTCTCTGCTTATATTTTAATTATATAGCATTTGTTTTGTTCTGTCAATAATAAATTAAATAAAAATGACTTGAAAGTGGCGATTAAGATGAACAAAGAAATAAATAATAATCTTCCTCTTAATATAATTGATATTTTTAACGCTTTGGAAAATAACTTCAGCAAAATTTATACAGTTGATTGACAAACAAAAAGTATTACCATTTATCGTTATAAAAATTCAAACATGACCGATGAAGAATTTCCTAAAGATGTTCTTCCTTTTGAAGAAGAAATAAAAAAATATATTGATAAATATGTTTTAGAAGAAGATAAAGAAGCTCATGTTTCAACATCCTCTTTTTATCGTCACTATAAAGATAAATATGATGTGATGAATAATAATTATAAAAGGATCATAGACCAATATATGCATAGTAGTCAAAATCACAATTATGAAGATGTCTTCATTAATTTATTTAATATGAGTAAAGAGCTTCATTATTTAAAAAATGCTTTTGATTATACCGGTATTAATTCTTTAGGAGATTTTATCTACCAATATTCCTATAATACTGTTATTGAGATGTGTAAAATAAAAAACATCCAATTTGAAGATAAAGATTTTCTTTTATTAGATGTTTTTTGTGGTGGAGCTTCTATCATGTACCAACATTATATTCTTGGTAAATTTGATTTATCTCCTCAACAAGCTGGTAAAACACTTTATCAAATGTTTCCTGACGTTTTTAAAATTTCATGGTAAAAAATCAATTACTTTTCATTTTCTTTTATAATTTGATGCTCTTTTAATAATTTTTCAATAACCGTTCCTTTAATACTTCTTATTAAAGGCTTTTTGATTATATTTAAAGGACCTAAATTCATCTCTAAGGGTGATTTACCATCCATTAATTTTACTGAACTGTCTAAAAGTTCTCGAATATCATAAACACTGCCCCATACTTCTGGAACACCTCGATCAACACCTAATAAACCATAAACAGCTTCCATCGCTGTTCTTACCGAATATTCTGTAGTAAATACAGTATCTCTTGGTGTATGCGCAAATTGTCCTAAAAAAGCAAAATTAATTGCATCTTTGACAATAACATCTGGACGATCTTCTTTTCTTCTTGGCATAAAGAAAGCTGTAATATAAGGCATCATAGTTGGTATACAGATAGCACTGTTGGTTGCATAGTCTTCTATTAATTCTTCAGGAACACCAAGGTGATACAACCATTCCATGGTAATTTCTTTTCCTGTACAATCTTTCATTGGCTTTTTAACATAATCTCCTGTTGTATCAGTAAATAATCCATAAACCCAGACACATACCTTAT